>FLOH01000418.1_pt1 | contig 96165 bp, 101 predicted proteins | sample 756751 | NCBI WGS metagenome assembly FLOH01 (sample SAMEA4026879, study PRJEB14308) | marine metagenome | biome: coastal water; material: water | depth 74 m
CTGCGTTGAACGTGCCACGGATCTTGTTGACCACGAGGGTGGCCAGCGCTTCGCCTTCGATGTCCTCGGCGATGATGACGAGCGGCTTGCCGGTCTGCATCACTGCTTCGAGGGTCGGCAGCATGGCCTGGACCGTGCTGATCTTGGCGCTGTTGAGCAGGACGTAGACGTCTTCGAGGACGACTTCCTGGCGCTCGGTGTCGGTGACGAAGTACGGCGAGAGGTAACCCTTGTCGAACTGCATACCTTCGGTGAAGTCGAGTTCGGTGCCGAATGTGTTCGACTCCTCGACCGTGACCACGCCGTCCTTACCAACCTTGTCGATGGCGTCGGCGATGACCTGACCAATGCTGGCGTCAGCGGCGGAGATGGTGGCGACCGACGCGATGTCCTTCTTGTCGTCGACGTCCTTCGCCTGATCGGCGATCGACTGCACGGCGGCCGCGACTGCGGCCTCGATGCCACGCTTGAGCGACATCGGGTTGGCACCTGCTGCGACGTTGCGCATGCCAGCCGAGATCATGGCCTGGGCGAGCACGGTAGCCGTGGTGGTGCCGTCACCGGCGATGTCGTCGGTCTTGGTGGCGACTTCCTTCACGAGTTGCGCGCCCATGTTCTCGAACGGATCGTCGAGCTCGATTTCCTTGGCGATCGACACACCGTCGTTAGTGATGGTCGGTGCGCCGAACTTCTTGTCGAGTACGACGTTGCGGCCCTTTGGGCCGAGCGTCACCTTGACGGCATCAGCGAGCTTGTTGACACCGGCTTCGAGTGCGCGGCGCGCCTCATCGTCGAATTTCAGAATCTTTGCCATGTTGCTATTTCTCTTTCAGATCTTGGGATGGTTGCAGCGGTTGGGTTGCTCAGCCGACAATGGCGAGCACATCACGGCTGTTGAGGACGAGCAGGTCTTCTCCACCCGAGGCGACCTCGGTGCCGCCGTACTTGCTGTACAGGACGGTGTCGCCAACGCTGATGCCGACTGCGATGAGCTCACCGGTGTTGTCTGAGCGCTTGCCGGGGCCGACGGCGAGGACTTCGCCCTGCTGCGGCTTCTCTTTGGCGGTGTCGGGGATGACCAGACCGGAAGCGGTCTGAGTCTCGGGCTCTGCGGGGCGGACGACGATGCGGTCGTCCAGCGGCTTCAGGTTCATATGTGTTGCCTCCATTGGCACGTCACTGTTGTGTGTCTGATGAATCGGTTGGGTCAAGTACGAATTGGCACTCTCCTCTACCGAGTGCCAATGATAAGTGTCGCGCGGGCCAAATAGCAACCGACAGGGCCGACTGCTCACCAGAAGTTCTTCAGCTGTTCAGTTCAACGTGGCCTTGCGGAGCAGCGTGAGCGTCTCGGCGAGCGGCAGGCCGATGACGTTGGTGACGCTGCCGGCGATCTTCTCGACGAATGCCGCTGCTGCCCCCTGAATGCCGTATGCCCCTGCTTTGTCCATCGCCTCGCCGGTCTCCAGGTACCAGTGGATCGCTGCGTCTTCAAGATCGGCGAACGTGACCTCGGTGGTGACGACGATCGTGCTTGAGCGGCGTACACCAGCAATCGGCACCGACACGGTGACGCCCGTGTGGACGAGGTGGGTGCGCCCGGACAACATGCGCAACATCCGGTACGCGTCGTCTGCGTCGAGCGGTTTCTCGAAGATCTCGCCATTGACGTCGACGGTGGTGTCGGCTGCCAGCACGATCTCGGACGGATTGGCGAGCAGTGAGATACAGCATGCATCCGCCTTCTCAATAGCGAGCCGGCGCACATAGTTGGCCGGAGCCTCGTCGAGCAATGGGGTCTCGTCGATATCGGCGCGCCGCACCGCGAAACGCAAACCGGCGCCAGTCAGTAGCTCACGCCTCCGAGGCGAACCTGACGCCAAAACCAGGGGTGCAGTGAGATCGAGCACGCTCAGCCACCCGAGAGGGCCATGACGTGGCCGTCGTCAGGTACCGACACGTCGCTGTCGAGCCCGGCGCGCATTTCGTGGTCGAGCCACCCCGCTGGCAGGGCAACCTTGATCGGGCCGTTGGTGTGGCCGCGCTTGATGCGCTCGCCGCCTTCGACGATCTCTGCGGCCGGATCGAGCAGCCCCATGATGTCATCGAGCTCCGCGAGCGACGCGCACAGAGCGAACCGGCGCCGCACTTCGGACCCAACCGGGTACCCGCTCATGTACCAGCCCGAATGCTTGCGGAAGTCACGCATGGCATGGTCTTCGCCCATGTGCTCGGCGAGTAGACGGCCGTGCAGGGCCATCACTTCGGTCACTTCGCCAAGCGTTCGACTCGGACGAACTGTACGGCCCGACAGCGCCTCGACGAGATCACCGAACAGCCAGGGGCGCCCGAGGCACCCGCGCCCGATCACGACACCGTCGCATCCGGTTGCGTTCATCATCTTCACTGCATCAGAGGCTTCCCAGATGTCCCCGTTCCCAAGCACTGGGATCGACCCGACGGCTTCCTTAAGTTCGCCAATTGCTTCCCACCGGGCCTCACCCGAGTAGTGCTGCTGGACTGTGCGAGCGTGCAGGGCGATCGCAGCAGCGCCTTCTTCGGCACAGATCTGACCGGTTCGTTTGTGCATCAGCCAGTCGTCAAAGAGGCCCATACGGAATTTCGTGGTGACCGGAATGCCATACGGCTCGGCGCTCTTCACCGCAGCGCGAACGATTGCACGCAGCAGCTCGGGCTTGGCGGGAACTGCTGCGCCTCCGCCTTGCCGCGTGACTTTTGCTGCCGGGCAACCAAAGTTGATGTCGATGTGATCGACTCGGCCGGCGTCACACAGAATGTGGACGGCCCTCCCCATGATTTCCGGGTCGGATCCGTACAACTGCTGGCTGCGCGGTTGCTCGTCAGGCCCAAAGCTGATCATCCGGTCGGTTTTGGCGTTCTTGTGCACCACCGGTGTCGCCATCGCCATCTCGTTGACATAAACGAGGCCCGGTGCATACCGTCGGCAGAGCTCGCGGAACGGTGCGTTGGTCACGCCAGCCATCGGGGCAAGCACCACGGGAGCCGACAGCTCGTGATCACCGATCTTGAACGTCATACACGCAACGGTACCGGCTGCGTTTTGTCACACCGAGGTCACACCGCGCTGTGACAAAATCAACCTGACAACTTCAGGGCAGGTTGGCGATGGCCTGTTCGAGGAGATCCGCTTCGACGTCGATCGCAAGCCAGAGCGGCTGGTTCTTTTCGTTGATCTCGTCTGGCGACGTCGTGGCGATCACGAGATTGCCGGCAGCAGCCGCTTCGACCAGCACCTGGCCCTGCGCTGGCAGCACGAACGACACACCAAAGGTGCAGTCGACCGGCTTGGTGATCACCACGGCCAGCAGGAAAAGGTGGGTTGCCTCGTCGGACACATGCTCGGCCGCAAGCGGCATCGCGACCGCCTCGGTTCGGATGTCGCCGATACCTTCGACCGCGTGTACCCGAGCGAGGTCGGCGATGGCGGGGTGGCCAGCAGCATCAATGACCGCTGTGGGCCATTGGTTGCCGTCGACGTCGAGCATCGCGCCGATATCGATCACCTGGAACACCGGGGCATCCGGCTGTTGGGGCGACTCAGGCATTCAGGAAGGGCAAGCGAAGGTTCGGGGTAGCGCCGACATCGAGCGATGTCGGCCCGTCGGAACGGAGTCGATGCCAGCCGGCGGCCGCGATCATGGCGGCGTTATCCGTGCACATGGCCCGGCTCGGCAGAAAGCCCTGAATGCCATCCTTGACGCATCCGTCGAGCACTTCCTCACGAAGCAGCGAATTCGCGGCGACACCTCCACCGAGCACGATGCTGGTCGCGCCAACTTCCTTCGCAGCAGCCCGGGCCTTCGTCACCAGCACGTCGACGACCGCCGCTTGGAACGACGCCGCGACATCGGCCGAGCTGACGTCAGGGTGTTTGCGGACGTAGTTCATCACTGAGGTCTTCAACCCGGAGAACGAGAAGTTGTAACTGCCATCGAGTAACGCCCGCGGGAACCTGATCGCCTCAGGGTCACCGAGCAGAGCAGCGTCGTCAATCGCCGGGCCACCCGGATAGCCGAGGTCGAGGAACCGCGCGACCTTGTCGAAGGCTTCGCCAGCCGCATCGTCGATGGTCTGACCGAGAAGCCGATAGCAACCGTGGTCTTGCATCTCGACGAGCATCGTATGGCCACCCGAGACGAGCAGGACGACAAGCGGAAACTCAAGCGTCGGGTCTTCGAGCGAGGCCGCGTACAGGTGCGCCTCCATGTGGTTCACACCGATGAACGGCACGTCGTACACGAGTGCGAGCGACTTTGCAGCCGACACACCGACGAGCAGCGCTCCGACCAGGCCAGGGCCGACGGTGCACGCAAGAGCATCGATCCGCGACTCTTCGACACCGGCTTCGACGATCGAGCGGGCGATTACCGGGTTGAGTACGTCGAGGTGGGCGCGGGACGCGACTTCTGGGACAACGCCACCGAACTCGGCATGGATCTCAACTTGCGTTGCAACGACACTCGAGACGACGTCGTAGCCACCCATGACCAGTGCTGCAGCAGTCTCGTCGCAGCTCGTCTCGATGCCGAGCACGAGGGTCGACTCGTCGAACTCGGGGTGCGCGATCGGCTCAGACATGGGCGGCCTCTCGAATCTGATCAAGCCGAGCGCGGTAGTCGTCGCTCTGTATTTCGTGACACCACATCACGATGGCGTCTTCGACGTTGTCGTAGTACTTCTGACGGACGCCCGCACCGTCGAAACCGAACTCGCTGTACAACTCCTGTGCCCCTGCGCTGGTCGCCCGCACCTCGAGTGTCCAGCCGACACAACCATGTTTGATCGCAGTCTCGGCGAGGTGCAGCATCAGCGCCCGAGCAACGCCTTGGCGCCGGGCGATCGGTGCGACGGCAACGTTGGTGACGTGAGCCTCGTCGACAGCGAACCACAGGCCGGCGTAGCCGACGATCGCTCCGTCACGACGAGCCACGACGTAATAGCGGTCACCCCTGCCGACCTGTTCGATCTCGGTAGCGAACACGTTCTGCGACCAGCCGACTGGGTAGGCGGCCGCTTCGATCTCCATGATGCCCTTGCGGATGTCGCGCTGACGCATGGGAGCGATCGACAGTTCTTTGCCATCGATCGGCTCACGTTGGAGTAGCCGCTCGATCACGCTCATGTCCGCGCCGCCCGAGTCGCCCAGTTGATGCTCGCATCGGGTGCACGCAGGTAGACCGCCTCGATCTCGCGTGGTTGCACCCACTCTTCGCGCAGCGCACGGGCATGCGCCAACTGCACCAGTTGTCCGGCGGACGGGTGGGCGTCGCCACCCATCTCGCAGTGGAAACCCTCGAGGATCTCCTCGCGGTATCGAACGGCTCCGTCGCCGACCACAAGGACGTCTTGGCTGCGTGCCATCAGATCGGCAACGAGGTCTTCGACGGGGCCAACGGTCGGTTTCGCCACCTGTTGAATTCCACCCGGCACCTGGCGGTACATCGCGTAGAACACTTCGCCCTTGCGAGCGTCGATGACCGGGACGACCACGCGGTCGGTGTGGCGGCAAGGGAACGCCAGCAGGTCGAGCGACGAGATGCCGATCATCGGCACGGACAGCGCCTGAGCGATCGCCTTCGCAGCGGACAACCCGACGCGCATGCCGGTGAATAACCCTGGCCCGACGTCGACCGCGACCACGCTGATCTCGGCGAGAGCGATCCCAGCCTGCTTGCAGACGAAGTCGATTGCCGGCACCAGCGTCTCGGCATGACGGCGTCCCTTGGTGACTTCAAACAGACCGATCACGCCCTCGTGGCCGCCAATCGACACACTGACCCGTTCGGTGGCCGTTTCGATACCCAGGATCAACATGCAAAGCGCTCCAGGCTCGTCTTCAATCGATCCCAGCGGTGAGCCCACGACGCCCCGGTGCCGGCAATCTCGATGAGCCGGGCCCGGTCGAGCGCCAGCTCGTCGGCCTCGTCGTCGGGATCCTGGTCAAGCATCACCGTGAGGTGGTCACCGAACGTACCCGCAACGACGTCGCCCCACTCGACGAGAACGACGCCGCCAAACTCGGCGAGTTCGTCCAGGGCGAGGTCGGCCACTTCGGCGGTCCGGTCAAGCCGGTAAACATCGGCGTGGTGCATCGAACGAATGCCCCGCTCAGGGTGTGGCAGGTCGTAGCTGTGGACGAGCGTGAAGGTCGGCGACGTGATCGGTTCGTCAATCTCGAACGCTGTGCCGAAGCCCTGCGCGAATGCAGTCTTACCCGCCCCCATTTCACCGGCGAGTACGACGATGTCACCAGCACGAACCAGCCCGGCGATCACCCCTGCAATGGCGTGGGTGTCGGCAATCGAGGCCGCTCGGAGGTGCAACATCAGCCGTCGATACTACGGCGGGGGAACCGCGGCACGCGCTCCGAAATGCCACACACCATCTCGTATCCGATGGTGTCGAGTCGGTCAGCCCAGTCTTCGGCACGAATCGTCTGGACCCCGTCGGGCCCGTCTTGGGAACCGAGTAGGACGACGTCGTCACCAATCCGGACCTCGTCGTCACCACAGTCCACCATAATCTGATCCATCGTGACTTGTCCGACGATCGCACGGCGGCGCCCACCAATGAGGACCTCGCCGCCGTTGGTCGACAGTCGGCGCGGCACGCCGTCGGCGTAACCGATCGGCACCGTCGCCACGTTGCTGTCGCGTTCAAACTTGTAGATACGACCGTAGGAGATCCGACTTCCAGCCCGCGCCATCTTCACGTACGAAACGCGAGCGCGCAGCGAGAGCGCTGGGCGGAGTTCGGCCGACAAGTCGTCGACCCCGTGGCCAGGCGAGATCCCATACATCGCGATGCCAACGCGGACCATCGAGCGATGCGTGGCAGGGTGTGCGAGCGCTCCGGCAGAGTTGGCGAGGTGGACGAGTGGAACCGCGCCGACAAGTTCGACGATGCTTGCCAACGCCCCGTCGAACCGCTTGACCTGACGGGCCGTGAACTCATCTTCAGGATCGTCTGCGACTGCGAGATGGCTATACACACCCGCGAGTCGAATTGCTGGGGCCCGTTTGACAATCGATGCAGCGAGTGCGCTTGCGGCGTGCGGGTGGGCGCCAACCCGTTGCATGCCGGTGTCGATCTTCATATGAACCGGCAAGTCCGTCGGGCCTGCATCCACAAGTGCGTCCAGGAACGGCCGCGTGTAGACGGTCGGTGTCAAGCGATGCTCGACGATTTGGCTCGCACTCTCCGGTGGCTGCTCGCTGAGAATAAGAATTGGTCCGTCGATGCCGGCACGACGGAGCGTGACCCCCTCGCTGACCAGCGCAACACACAAGCCCTCCGCTCCGCCAGACAGTGCAGCTCGGGCAATGTCAACAGCACCGTGGCCATACCCATCTGCCTTGACCACAGCCCAAACGGCGGCCGGAGCAACGACCGTACGGAGGTACTCGAGATTGTGCTGGATCGCGTCGAGATCGATCTCGGCCCAGGCCCAGCGCGTGTCATTCCGCGTGTCATTCATGGCACCACTCACCGTAGGCCAGTCAGCACCCCGGGAAGCATCTCGACGAGATCTCCGGCCAAGAGCCCCGCCGGAGCACACCTGCTCGCTGCATCCGCGTGGACCCATGCCGCAGCAGCTGCCGCGTGCAGCCCCGACAGGCCTGCAGCGAGCCCAACGGCAACAAGCCCGGTCAATACATCGCCGCTCCCCGCCGTGGCGAGGCGTTCGTCGCCACGATCGACCAAGAGAACCTCACCGTCCGCAGCGGCAATCACCGTGGTCGGCCCCTTCAGGAGGACAGTGCATCTTGCGGCGGCGGCAAGCAAACGGGCCGAGGCCACTCGATCGTTTCCGGGCAGCGCTCCAGTCAACGTTCGGAACTCACCGTCGTGCGGAGTTAACACGGTTGGCGCAGTCCGGCTACTGAGCACCGTACTCGGCGTCCGATCATGGCTGGTCAAAGCGAAGAGCGCATCGCCATCGAGCACGATGGGAACCGAAGCCGCACCGATGGTCTCGAGTACCGCTGCCAGCGTCTGCTCGGCACGTCCGAGACCGGGGCCAATCGCAAGGGCGCCGAACCGATCGATGTCGGCGAGCACGTCAGCGGTCCACCCCACAGGCGGAACCTCGTGCTGGACGATCTCAGATCGGATCTCAATCGACCGGCCGGGGACCGACAGCTTGACCAAGCCAGCTCCCCCACGAGCAGCAGCCTCGGCACACAACCGTGCTGCTCCAATCATTCCTTCGCTGCCACCGACCACACGGACAGCGCCACGCCATTTGTGGGCATCGACCGAACGCCGGGGCCACCATGCAGCAACGTCAGCGGCAACGAGAAGATGTTGGTCGGCAACAGGGAGTTCGAGCCCAATGTCAGCAACCTCGATACGCCCGGCCAACAAGGCCCCGTCACCGAAGAGCAGGCCTTGCTTGAGTGCCTGGAACGTGACGGTGCGATCAGCTCGAAGCACGCTTCCCGAGGCCACGCCCGTGAGGGCATCAATACCACTCGGTACGTCGACCGCGAGTACCGGCGTTGCGCCGAAATCAGGCGCAGGCCACTCGCCGCGAAAGCCCGTGCCGTAGGCCGCGTCGATGATGAGCCCAGCTGTCGGCAAGGTGTCTGGTAGCGCGCCGGCGTCGAATATCTTTACCTGCACACCGCGCCGCCGAAGCACTGCCGCGGCCACGCGGCCGTCTGCACCGTTGTGACCTTTGCCAACGATAACGACAACCACACGGCCGTAGCTCCCGCCCAACATGTCGAGCGCGACGCGGGCGACAGCCCGACCTGCCCGACCGATGAGTTCGTCGATGAGTTCGGGTGCTGCGGCGTCGGCTGCTGCCATCTGGCTGGGCGTCAGCACCGGGAGCATGGTTGCAACCTATGCGGTGAGCGATTCGCGCAGCTCGCGCTTCAAGAACTTGCCGTTGGCGTTGCGCGGCAGCGGCTCACCGAGGAACCACATGCGCTCGGGGATCTTAAACTTGGCGAGTGTCGGCGCAAGGAACTCGCGGAGGCCGGCCTCGTCGAGTGACGCACCAGGTGCGAGGACGATAGCGACACCGACGAGCTCGCCGAGGCGATCATCGGGCACGCCGAACACGGCTGCCTCGGCAACAGCCTCGTGCCGGTAGATCGCTGTCTCCACTTCGGAGCAGTAGATATTCTCACCACCGCGGAGCACCATGTCCTTGGCCCGGTCGACGATAAACACGTAGCCGTCTTCGTCGATCGTGGCGATGTCACCCGTACGGAACCAGCCATCTTGAATCGCTTCGGCAGTGGATTCTTCGCGGTTCAAATATCCCTTGATCACCACGGTGCCGCGCACGCAGAGTTCACCGACACCGCTCTTCGGAACGTCATTGCCCGCCTCGTCGATCAGCTTGCCGTCGAGTGTCGGCACGATGCGGCCGCACGAGGCCGGCTTGGACACATAGAGCACACCGGAGTTAGCGGTGACGATGCCATGCGTCTCGGTGAGGCCGTAGCCCGTGCTCGGAGCAGTGCCCGGTTGCGACTTGTCAATCTTCTCGACGAGGTCTGGTTGCAACGGTGCACCACCACCGCCGAGCCCGGCAAGGGTGGAGGTATCGCGGGTTTGCCAGTCGGGGTGCATGAGCATCTCGCGGCTCATCGTTGGCACGCCGGAGAAGTTGGTGACGCCCTCGCGCTCGATCAGTTCGAGCGCCCGCGCAGCATCCCACTTGTAGGTCAGGACGATCTTCGAGCCCGAGATCGTTGCCGGGTGCAGCAAGCAGTTGTTCGCCGTGACATGGAACAGTGGCGTCGGCGCCATGAACACGTTCTGCTTTTCAGGATCAGCAGGCGCCGGGGGTTCGCTGCCAGCTGCGGCCGCAGCCTTCACGCCGGCCAGCCCAGCGACACCGGCCATGAAAGCGAGGTTGAGCAGGTTGTGGACCGACCCGCGGTGGGTGAGCTGCGCTCCCTTGGGAGCGCCTGTCGTGCCGGAGGTGTAGAAGATGCACGCATCGTCGTCCGGATCGATATCCGCCTCGGGCAGCGTCGCTGGCGCGGTCGACGGATCAACGACGTCTTCCCACCGCGATGTGCCCTCGGGCAGCTCGACGTTGCCGTCAGCCGGCGCCCGCACAGCGATCACGTGGAGCGGATTCGTTTCGCGGAGCTCATCGAGCACAGATGCGACTCGCTCTATTCGTTCACTGTCGGCAATCAACACTTTGGGATTCGAATCGGCCAGGCCGTACTTCATCTCGTCCGAAGTCCACCAGGCATTCATGCCGACGCACGCTGCGCCGAGGGAAATGATCGCCCAATAGCTGAAGACCCACTCGGGATAGTTGCGCATCGCCACAGCCACGCGGTCGCCGCTCCCGACACCGTGCTCTTCGCGCAGGTGGTGGGCCAGCGACTTGATGATCGCATCAGACTCGGCGTACGTGAACCGCTCGTCCTCAAACACGACGTAGTCACGGTCGGCGTAGCCGCCAGCGAGCTCCCACACGAATCGCATCGACGGTGGCGCTGACTCGAAGATCCGCATCGGGACCCCTCGGACCTCGATCTCTTTCATCGCGAACTGCGCACCCGGGGCTGTCAGTTCTTCCCACGCTTCTTGAAACTCCATGAGCATGCGCAGATCATCGCAGTCACCCGGACCCAGTCACGAATCCAACGGGTTGGTGGGCAGCGCAGGAGGTGAGCGGCGCAGGAGGCAATCTCCGTCCCCCGAGCGTGAGCGAGTCAGGCCGCAGGCCTGAGACTTGTGTGCACCGACGCAGGAGGTGAGCGGCGCAGCCGCAAAGGAGCGACGAAGGAGCTCCTCACACAACTACTCACACACAACGTAGGCCGCGGCCACCAGGTTGCTGTGGGTGAGGCTGAGGTGCCAAGTTGTTACGCCTGCTTCGGCAGATAGTTCGGCGGCGCGGCCGGTGAATGCCAGGCTCGGCACGCCCGATTCTGCTCGCTCGACCCACACCTCATGAAATCCGAAGGCCCCGAGGCCCAGACCCAACGCCTTCATGACAGCTTCGCGTGCAGCGAACCGTGCGGCCAGAGACGGAACCGGATCGACCTGTGGTTCGACGTAGGCCAATTCACTCGGAGTGAAGAGCCGCAACCGCATCGATGGGGTCCGCTGCAGCGAAGTTCGGAAACGCTCGATGTCGACGACGTCAATCCCGATGCCGATCATCGCGTCAGGAGCGCCAGTGGTTGGCGGCGTCCGAGATCGGACCGACAAGGAGTTCTTGCACCGACAACTTAGCGAGCAACGAGTCGTCGAAGCTGCCCTCAGTTTCGGTGACCCAGTCAACGAGGCGGTCATAGCGGCGGTCGTACCCCTGAAGCACGCCGCGTATTGCATCGACAGGGAGAAATCCATGGAACGCCACATGGAGCAGTGTGATTCCGACAGCCTCGCCGGACTTCACTTCGGGAACGAAGATGACGGTACGACCGTCGCTCCGCCCCTGGGCAACCAGTACTTCGCGTTCGGAAGCAATCCGGTGCTTCGTGCCGCGCAACTGGGCGTTTCCGACCACGCGACTCTCCAACTCCAGTGCGATGCCACCTCGATCGATCACCGAGATCGAATCACCGTCGACGGCGTATCGAGTGAACCCGCGAACTTCCGCGATCGCCGGGTCAAGATCAGCGAGGATTTTGAGCGTCCGATAGCTGAGAACGTCGCGACCTGCTCCGGCGTTGAGGACAGCTTGCACAAGCGGACGACCGATGATGCCTTCGTCGCTGCGCGAGATGCCGACAGTGACAGTCTTGGCCTGGTGCTTGATCGTGTCGACGGGCCGAGTCAATTCGTCGATGGCCCGACTGAGTGCGGCAACAAGGTCATCAATGAGTGCAACCGGCGTGCCGACCTTGCCGGTCTGTCGCTGATACTGCTCGACCGGACGGTCAGCCAGCACATCATCGAAAATCCGGGACAGCGTCACCGCAGTCGACGCTTCGAGATGACCGTCATACAGACCTGAGCGCAACCCATCGTGGAACGCTGCAGCGGAGTTCGGCATGGCGGCGGCGACGAGTTTGAGTACTTCGTCGCCGGATAGATCACGACCGGCGAGATGCTCAACGACCTCACGGGCCTCGCGCAGCGGCAGCGCCGAGGCATCGATGGCAAGCGCCGCCTCGTACCCGAAGAGGTGCCCGACCATTGCCGACAGGATGAATCCGAGCGCCGGGTCGACCGGCGGCACGTTGATCGTGGCGTCGGCGTTGTAGCGGGTTTCGCCGTCATTGGCCACGACAATCGGCGTCGCCTTATGCGCCTTGAAGATCGCTACTTCCTTGGCAACATCATCGGCGGTCGAGCCGATCAGGCCGGCTGCGCACACGAGGATCAACGGCTCAGAGGAGAGGTCGATGTGCTTCTTGTCTTCAGTCGAGTCGCACGCCATCGACTTGTAGCAGAGCTCGCTGAGCTTGATTCGGACCTCTTCGGCCGCGACCTTGTTCGGACCGTTGCCGACGACTGCCCAGTACCGCTTTGACGGAGCGAGTTGGGCGGCTTCAGCGATCGCAGGACGGCGCTCGAGCACCTCGCGCATTGCATCAGGAAGTTCGCGGAGTGCCGTGAGTAGCTGATGCCGGCGCTTCGGCTCGCCCAAAGAGGCGGCTTCGGCGATAGCGCATGACAGCACGGCGCCGGCCGCAACCTGAGCGTAAAAGGCCTTGGTCGACGCCACCGACATTTCGACGTCGCGTCCATCTGAGGTGTACAGCACACCGTCGGCCTTGTCGGTGAGGTCAGACCCACGCCGGTTGACAATGCCGATCACCATGGCGCCGCGGCCCCGAAGGAGGTCGACGGTGCGATTCGTATCGGTGGTGGTGCCTGACTGGCTGACTGCGATCGCCAGCGTGTCGCTCATATCAAGCCGCATGTGGAAGCCGGACAGCTCGGTTGCGGTGATCGCATCGATGTCGAGCGCTGAGCCCGTGAGCTCGTCGAGGATTGCTGCGGTGCTTTGGCCGGCGACCGCTGCGGTGCCTTGGCCGATCACGCGGATGCGGGTGATCGTGCCGTCGGCGAGACGTTCGCGGATCACCGCGGGAAGCGCTCGCTCACCTACGACGGCGCGCAGCGCGTCGCTTTCACCCGTGATCTTGCCGCGCAGTGTCTTGGCGAAGCTGTTGGGCGACTCGGTGATTTCCTTGAGCAGGAAGTGGGGTGCATCGCCGCGGTCTATGTCGCGCGAGGTCACTTCCGCGTGAGCGATATCATCGTCGCTGAGCGGCAAGTCGCCACCGTCGTACGAAAGTCGCGTGATTCCTTCGAGGTCGCCGGCCGCAGCGCCATCGAGCATCACGATCTCGCCGCCCTGCTCACCGTCCATCCGGACATACCGCTGGGTTTCCTCAACTACCCCGTACGGCTCGCTCGCCACGATGAAGCAGTCGTCACCGAGACCGATGTACAGACCTTGGCCGCTGCCGCGCAATGCGAGGAAGAGCGTCGACGGCGCACTGGCCGTCGCCACGCCGATCGCGATGGAGCCTTCGAATGCGGCCACTGTTCGACGGAACGATTCGACCGGTGCAACGCCTTCGGCGAGATGCCGCGACATCAGCATCGGGATCACCTTGGCATCGGTGGTGATCGGCGTGGCGATGCGGAGGCTGTGCTGAGCGCGCAAGTCCACGTGATTGTCGACGTCGCCATTGAGCGCAGCGACGACGTAAGGAGCGGTTGTGCCGCCGGGCAACTCCTGCTCAACCGAGTTGACCGGATGAGCGTTCGGCTCGGAGATGATGCCGACGCTGGCCCAGCGGGTGTGGCCGAGCAGAGCGACGCGAGCATGAGGGGACTGGAGGGCCCGGCGCAGCAGGGCATCACTTGCGAGGTCGGCCCGAAGCGCAGCGGTGTTGTCACCAAGCTCCCCAATCTCGGCAGCTGCCTTATAGACGAACGACAGCGAGTTGGCCGACGCCTCGACGGAATTCGACTGAAACAATGGGTCGGTGCCGCGCTCAGCGAGCAGCGTCGCCAGCGCCCCGGCTTCAATGTCGTGGCCCCAGACGAAGAGGTGCACGCCAGCCGAATCGCGGCCGCGAACTTCGAGTCGATCGATCGACGAGAACGCCTGCTGGACAACCAGGTAACCGGAGAGCGACGAGGTCGATGCTGCCGGGCCGGCAAGCGCCGTCACTTCGCGGACAGTCCGCAGACGATCATTGGCGATCGTCCACACCGAATCCTTCAAGGTGATCAGATCGGCGCTGGCCCGCTCAAGTGCGTCAGCGTCGAGCCCAGCATCGTTGGTGTCGAGGCTCGACTCGATCTCGGCTGCGAAGGCCATGAGCTGATCGGTCCGGCTTGTAATCGACGCCACGAGGTCGATCTGGCCTGCGAGTGCAAGAACGCCCGGGAGGCCCTGGAGCATCGAGTCGACCGCACCAGCCTCACCCGCAACTGCCAGTGCGTCTGGACGGGCGGCGAGCGCTGCGTCCAGGCCGCCCAGGATTTGATCCACCGTCGGCGTCTCTCGAGTGGGTGGACGACTCACGATGCCGATGATGCCGCACATACGTCAGCCAGGGTACCGACCGAGACACGCCAGCCGGGCACACCGTGCCTCGTCACACTGTGCCCGGTTAGGCAAAACGTAACTGGGCAACCGCAGCCAATTGATCGGCGGCAGTCTGAGCACGTTCGGCCGTCGCTGCTTCGACCATCACACGGATCAGCGGCTCGGTGCCGCTTGCCCGCACGAGGACTCGACCGGTTGCGCCGAGTTCAGCCTCGACAACAGATATCTCGTCAGCGAGAAGAACCGCCACGTCGGGAACCTGTTCGCCCACCCTGACGTTGACGAGCACCTGCGGGAGAGAAGTCATGGATTGGGAGGCGATCGCTTCGAGTGTGGTTCCCGTCCGCTTGACGATGTCAATCAATGCCACCGCGGTGAGTAGCCCGTCGCCGGTCGTGGCATGGTCGGCGAAGATGACGTGTCCACTCTGCTCACCACCAAGCGAGTAGCCGCCCGCTCCGAGTGCTTCGAGAACATAGCGGTCGCCGACGCCGGTCTCGACGACGTGGATGCCGGCGGCTTCCATCGCAAGACGGAAACCCAGATTTGTCATCACCGTGACGACAACAGTGTTGCTAGCGAGTTGACCGCGTGCTCGCAGATCGGCCGCGCAGATGGCGATGATGTGGTCGCCGTCGACGACACTGCCCGTGTGATCAACGGCAATCAGCCGGTCAGCATCACCGTCAAGGGCGACGCCCATGTGGGCACCGTGTTCAACGACTGCCGCCGCAACGAACTCTGGGTGCGTCGCACCACAGCCAGCATTGATATTGCGGCCGTCAGGCTCGTTCGCGATCACGATCACCTCGGCGCCTGATGCTCTCAGGACGTCAGGCGCAACAGTAGTCCCGGCTCCGTTGGCCGTGTCGAGCACGACCTTCATGCCACTGAGGTCACGCCCGCCCAGCATGTCGAGCACGTGCTTGACGTAGTGCGTCGTGTCGTGATGAACACCGATTCGACCGATTGAGTTGCTGGGATCGCCCAGCACGTCGAGCGCTGTTTCGATCTGTGCTTCGACATCGTCGGGAAGCTTCGTGCCGCCAGGTGCAAACAGCTTGATGCCGTTGTCCCCGAATGGATTGTGGGAGGCCGAGATGACAGCCCCCATCACCCCGAGCCGTTGCGCTTCGAATGCAACGAGTGGCGTGGTTGCGGTGACCATGTCGATGACGTCGACACCCTCCGCAGCGAACCCGGCCGCAAGAGCGGCACGGAACATCGGGGTGGACTCGCGGGTGTCACCCCCGATCACCACAATGTCGCGAGGTGCTCCGCCTGTCGAATCTGGGTCATCTGAACCTGCCCCCAGACGCGAAAGAACCTGGGCCGCAGCGCGGCCCAGGTTCAATGCGAAATCTGCGGTGAGTTCAGTATTGGCGGCGCCGCGGACGCCATCGGTACCAAATTTCATCGCCAGGCTGCGATCAGCGCTTGGTGAACTGAGGTGCCTTACGAGCCTTCTTGAGGCCATACTTCTTGGACTCCTTCTTACGGGAGTCACGAGTCAGCAGGCCAGCCGACTTCAGCGTGCCGCGGCTCTCGGGATCGAGTTCAAGCAGCGAACGAGCGATGGCCATGCGCAGTGCGCCGGCTTGGCCGCTAATGCCGCCACCATGGATACTCGCCGACACGTCGTACGACTCAGTGGTCTCGGTGACTGTGAGGGCCTCCGTGACGACCATCCGCGAGGCGGCGGTCGGGAAGTACACGTCAAGTGCCTTGCCGTTGATCAGAAACTGGCCGGTGCCGGGCCGAAGCTGGGCACGGGCGACGGCGCGCTTGCGGCGGCCGGTGGTTTGGGTCAGGGGTATTGTTGCCATTGTTCTGTGTCCTCTTCTCAGCGACGCTTCGCGCCAGCGATTTCGAATGTCGTGGGCGACTGCGACCCATGCGGATGGTTGGGACCTGCATACACCTTGAGCTTCGTGAGCTGCTGGCGGCCGAGCGGGCCCTTGGGGAGCATGCCGCGAATCGACCGACGGACAGCGTCGGCGGGCTTGCGTGCATGAAAGTGAGCAAACGACTCGCTCTTGATACCGCCCGGGTAACCCGAGTGGGTATAGATCATCTGACGGTTTGCCTTGTCCGAGGTCATGATGACCTTGTCGGCATTGATGATGATGACGTGGTCGCCCGTGTCGATGTGCTGGGCGAAGATCGGCTTGTGCTTACCGCGCAGGAGGCGGGCAACTTCGGTGGCCATGCGTCCGAGGACCATGTTTTCCGCGTCGACGACATGCCAGTCGCGGGTGATTTCGCTTGCTTTCGGTGTGTATGTGGCCATGGCCGTTTGCTCGTCTCGATTCGAAGTGGATCCGACTGCAGATGCAGCATCCGAGGACAGGCCGCTTCAGCGACCTGGTCCACGGAACCGCGCAATGATACGGCGCTCGTGCGACTGAGCCAACGTGCGCACGTCACACACGTACAGGTGCGGCAAGGACGTCATCGATCCATGCCAGCACCCGATCGGCCATCGCTCCGGACGAGTACTCGTTGTCGACCCGCTGTCGACATGCAGCACGGTCGATTTCGCCGACTCGGGCGACCGCCGCGATGAGCGCATCGATGTCGTCAGCAGGAACCACGAAACCGGTGACACCGTCGTCGACAATCTCGGCCGGGCCGCCACGGCCGTACGCAATCACCGGAACGCCGACCGCCATTGCCTCGATCGCAACGTTGCCGAATGCCTCGACCCACTTGGGTGTCATCACCAATGCCGCACAAGCACCCAACTGCGCTTGCAAGTCGTCGGTCGGCAGGAACCCCTGATACTCAAGAATTGCCTGCGGGTTATCGGCCTGGACCCGTTGCCAGTACACCTCGTCTTGGAGTATCCCCCACACCAGGACCCGATGGCCGGTCCGAGCCGACAGCTCAGCAACATCTTCCAGGCCCTTCTCGGGCGAAATTCGACCGACGAAGCCCAGTGGAGCGTCGGCTGGCACGGTCAACTGAACGTCATACCGCTCAGCGACGATGCCATTGCCGACGACCCGGAAAATGCTCGGGTCCGGAAATGTCGCAGCCTGCGCTGCACTGTGGACTGCCAGGCGACCCGGACGCAGCCGCTCGACCTCGGTGATCACCTGATCCATCGCATCGCTGAGCGAACCCATCGATACCAGGTGCAGCACCGGGACATGGAGGAACTGCGTCAGGTGGTATGGCAACCAGTCGTAAGCGAGATTGATGATCACATCGGTCTCGTGTTGGAGACTTCCGATGTGCGACCACATCGCTGCGAGCACCGAGCCTGCCGGTAACTCTGTCGAGGCCTCACGGCAGAGGCCCTGGGCACTGACCTGTAGCGCACCATCGATCTGGTGGACTCGCTCGCCAACGTGGAGCGAGTCCGCCGGCGCCACCACTTCAACATGGTGACCCCGCAAACCGAGACCGTATACAAGGTTGTGCAATGTCAGTTCGACGCCGCCACCGATACCTGAGCCGAGCGCACCGACCGGTGTCGAGGCGATGAGGACACGCAAACCATCCATGTGGTGGTCAACGGCCCTGAGGTCCGCCATATTCCGCCGGCGATCAAAAGAGAAGCGGGCTGACGCCGAGTTCGAACGATTCGGACCGCCTCTCAGGTTCAGGCGTCCCAGCGGGGGCCGAGGAAGCCAACAGCATGGAAGGTGAGGCCGTGCGGTGGTGCCACCTGGCCGGCGGCATTGCGGTTGCGCTCGGCGAGAACCACGGGCATGGAGTCGGCAGCAAGTCGGCCGAAGCCGACGTCCACGAGCGTCCCGACGATGCTGCGTACCATCTGATGACAGAACGACGTGGCGGAGACCTCGAAGCGCAGAAGCCGCGAGGGCTCGATGTCGCCCCATGATTCACGCGTCCAGTGCGCTGCCAGCACGGTGCGCCGCATCGACGGCTCGTCGTACCCCGGCCCTGGCTTCGGCTTGCGGCAAAACGACGAGAAGTCGTGATCGCCCAGGAGATCGAGCGCACCCTGGTTCATCGCATCGATGTCGAGGGGCGGCCCGAGATGCCAGGCATGGCGGGCCAGCAGCGGGTTCGGGGAACGATCGTTCCAGATGTCGTAGCGATACGTGCGCGACGTCGCCGAGAACCGAGCGGAGAAATCAGACTCGGCCCACTCGGGCTCACGTACCGACACTTCGGGCCGGAGTAGCGCGTTGATGCTGGCTGTCAACCGGTCCAGATTGGTGTCGGCGGGAATCAGCCCGTTGACGACCTGACCCCAGCCGTGCACGCCGGCATCAGTGCGACCCGAGCCGACCAGCTCGAGGGATTCCCTGGACACCCGTGTGATCCGGGCGATCGCCTCGGCAAGCACACCCATGATGGTTCTCACACCATCGCTTTGGGCGAACCCGCGAAAATCAGTGCCGTCGTACGCGACGAGGAGCCGGACGTTGCGCAGCTCTCGCTCCGACACACCCGACTCCATCATGCCCGTAGGCCTTCGTGCATCCGAATTCGTGCGAACTCAGACGAGTTCGATGCGGGCCATCTCGGCGTTATCGCCGTGACGCGTTCCCATCTTCAGGATACGGGTGTAGCCACCCGGGCGCTCCATGTAACGGGGTGCCACGTCGTGGACCAGCTTGTAGGTCATTTCGCGGTCGCCGAGGAAGGCCTGGATCTGACGGATCCGGTGGACCTGCATGGGGCCCTCTTCCTGAGCCTTCTTGGCCTTGGTGATCAGCTTCTCCGCGATTGGGCGGAGATGCTTGGCCTTAGCTTCGGAGGTGGTGATGGCCTCGGCAGCGAACAGTGACGCTGCGAGGTTGGCCATCATGAGGCGCTGGTGAGCTGCAGAGCTGCCGAAGCGACGTGAGCGGCGAGGTGTGGGCATGATTCAGATTCCGTTTCTTGCGTTCCGGCTGGATGACCGTCAGCCGCGAAGCTGAAGGCCGCGCTCGTCGAGCTTTGCCTTCACTTCGTCGAGGCTCTTTTGGCCGAAGTTGGTGATGTTGAGCAGGTCGTCTTCGGTCTTGGTGAGCAGTTCGCCCACTGTGTTGACCTGCGCCCGCTTGAGGCAGTTGTTCGGACGCTCGGACAGATCGAGGTCTTCGATCGGCAGGTCGAGGTCGGGCGACGAAACGGTGGTGTCAACAATTTCGCCGAGCTCAAGGCCCTGCGGTTCGTCGCTCATCGAGGCGACCAATTCGCTCAGAGCCTGCAGCGTAGCGCCAGCGGAGGCGAGCGCTTCGGCCGGGCTGATCGAACCATCGGTGTCGATTTCCATGACAAGGCGGTCGTAGTTGGTGGCCTGCTCGACACGAGTCGGCTCAACCGTGAAGGACACACGACGCACCGGGCTGAAGATCGCGTCGATCGCAATGACGCCGATCGTGCGGTGCTCTTCTTCGCGGTTCGACGATATGTAGCCACGGCCCTGCTCGACCGTGAGGTCGATGGCCAGGCGGCCCTTGGTGTTGAGGGTGGCGATGTGGAGGTCCTTATTGAGGACTTCGACGTCAGCCGGGCATGCGATGTCGCCAGCCGTGACCACGGCGGCGCCTCGAACATCGAGACGCAGGTTGACAGCTTCTTCGGACAGGCAGGTGACGACGACATCCTTCAAGTTCAAGATGATGTCGGTGATGTCTTCAGCGACGCCACCGATCGTGTCGAACTCGTGCAGTGCTTCGTCGAAGCGAACCGACACGATGGCGGCGCCTGGGATCGACGAGAGGAGGGTACGACGGAGCGAGTTCCCGAGCGTGTGGCCGAAGCCGGGCTCAAGCGGGCCGACAGCAAACCGCTGACGGTTGTTCGACTCTTCGCCGAGGGCTTCAATAGATGGACGCTGCATGACGAGCATGGGTTTCGGGGCCTTTCAACTGCAGTATTCGAGAGATGAAAAAAATGTCCGGAGACGACGTGTCGGGGAAACCGGACGCAAATTGACTACTTGGAGTAGAGCTCGACGATGAGGGACTCGCGGACGGGTACGTCGATGTGCTCGCGCTCTGGGAGCGTGCGCACGGTGACCTGCTTGCCGCCTTCGCCGGCTTCGAGCCAGCCGACGAGGTTGCGGTCGAGTGTGTCACGGTTGTGCTGCACGACGATCATCTTCTCGGCCTTGGCCGACAGCGAGATGACCTGGCCTCGCTTGACGCGGAAGCTCGCGATGTCGACACGCTTGCCGTCGACGAGAATCAGGCCGTGGTTGACGAACTGGCGGGCCTGCGGGCGGGTCGAACCCCAGCCAGCGCGGTACACGATGTTGTCGAGACGACGCTCGAGGAGTTGCAACAGGATTTCACCTGTCGGGCCCTGGAGCTTGTTGGCCTCTTCGTAGGTCTTCTTAAACTGACGCTCGAGCACACCATAGATGTACTTGGCTTTCTGCTTCTCCTGCATCTGGGCGAGGTACTCAGAAGAGTTGCCACGACGACGCGTGCGGCCATGCTGGCCGGGTGGGAACGGACGACGCTCAAGAGCGGTCCGACCCTTTTCGTTTTCGAAGATGTTGACGGCGAGGCGGCGCGAGATGCGCACCTTGGGTCCGGTGTAACGAGCCATGATTCGATCGCTTCTTTTCTAGCTCAGGCTCGCCGACGCTTGGTCATGCGGCAGCCATTGTGAGGAACGGGGGTGACATCCTTGATCGAGATGACCTCGATACCGGTGTTCTGGATGGAACGCACGGCGGTATCGCGGCCAGATCCGGGGCCCTTCACCTGGATCTCGGCGCGGCGCAGGCCGTGCTCTTGAGCGGCGCGGGCGGCCTTCTCGGCGGCCAGTTGGGCAGCGAAGGGGGTGCTCTTGCGGCTGCCCTTGAAACCCACAGCACCAGACGACGCCCATGAAATGACATTGCCTTGCAGGTCGGTGATCGAGACGATCGTGTTGTTAAACGTCGACTTGATGTGGATCACACCCGTACTGACATTTTTGCGGTCGCGCTTACGGGGGCGACGAGCTGCGGTTTGCTTAGCCATTACTTGCGCACTGCCTTCTTCTTGTTTGCAACCGTGCGCTTCGGACCCTTGCGGGTGCGAGCGTTGGTGTGCGTGCGCTGCCCACGGACGGGCAGGCCTTTGCGGTGACGGATGCCTTGCAGACAGCCGATCTCGATCTTGCGCTTGATATCACCTTGGACATCACGACGCAGGTCGCCCTCGATCTTGAGGTTCTGATCGATGTACGAACGAATCTGGTTGACCTCGTCCTCGGTCAAGTTCGACACCTTGGTGTTGGGGTCGAGTTCGAGTGCTGCGCACATGGTCTGCGACGTGGGCAGACCAATGCCAAAGATGTAGGTGAGCGAGATTTCCAGCCGCTTTTCACGGGGGATGTCGACGCCAGCAATACGTGCCATTGTTCTTCTAACCGTGCTTCCTGTTCAGCCTTGACGCTGTTTGTGACGAGGGTTGGTGCAGATCACCATGATGCGGCGATGGCGACGAATCACCTTACAGTTGTCGCACATCGGCTTAACGCTGGGTCGTACTTTCATGGGTTCTCTCTACTTGTACCTGTACGTAATACGGCCTCGGGTGAGGTCGTAGGGGGTGAGTTCCACCTGCACTTTGTCGCCAGGGAGAATCCGGATGTAGTGCATCCGCATTTTTCCGGAGATGTGAGCCAATACTTCGTGGTCATTTTCGAGCTTGACCTTGAACATGGCGTTCGGAAGTGACTCGAGGATCACACCCTCGAGCACGATCGCATCTTCCTTTGGCTTTGGCAGGGGCTTCTCCTCACCTGTGTGGATCCGGGCGATTGATTTTCGGTGTTTCACGTCGAGCGTGCGCACAGGCATGCTCGCGCGGCCTGCGGGCAGACCGGCGTGCCATGCTAGCGGCGCATTTCGCGAACCCAAGCGCGAAATCCGCGTACTTCCTTGTGACCTGTGATATCAGCCGGGTCCGGCGTTTGCGTGACGATTTTGGCTGCGATTCGCACCAAAATCGTCACGCTGACGGGATTTCGGTCAAGATTGCGGTTCAGCCGAGCGGGGTGAAGATGGTGCCGCGCAGCAGGCCCGTGACGGCATCGATGGCTCGGCGATGTTGCTCTGGCGACATTCCGACGGTCTCGGTGAGCCCGACCAACACCGTGCGAACGAACTCGACCATGGCCGGTTTCGCGCTCGGCTCGATCTCGCCGGTCGAGATGCCGACATCGACGATGTCAACGAAGAACTGCTCTCGCGCTTCGGCATAGCGAGCAAGCCGCTCGGCCACCGCCGGGTGGCGGCGGGTGTCCGTGCGAACCGCACCGACAAAGCCCGCCAACGATGGATCTTCGACACCCATGCGATGCGACGCCTCGAGCACCGCCGTCAGCTTGCCAAGGAAGCTGTCAGAGCTCCCAACGGCATCTTGGAAGCGCGTATAGATCGTGCGCTGCATATCGCGATCGACTTCGAGGTACAGGTCAAGCTTCGACTCGACGTAGTGGTACAGCGCTCCGGTCGTGATGCCCGCGGCCGTGGCAACGTCCTTGTTCGTGACGGCGCCGTAGCCGCGCTCGGCGAACAACCGGCGAGCGGCATCGAGAATAGCCCGCTTCGTGTCGGCCGAGTCGGTTGCCGGCGGACGACCACGTCGCCGACCGGACGGCGGCGTCAGATCAGCCTCGATTGCGCCCCCATCCGTCACATCTCCAGTATGAACGACAGCAGACGTCTTCGACGGCTCGGAAGAACGCCCACTCAACTGGCCTGACTCATCAAAATCGGCCCGAGCCAACGATCAACGACGTCCCGAGCGCTGCGCGGTGTCAGGTGGGTGCCGTCAGGGCGCCAGTCGAGGTCTTCGGTCACTCCGGCCGCGTCCGCCCACCCGGCCAGGTCGACAACCACCACCTCGGGCCCAAGTTCTTCGGCCACCAGATCAAGCGCCACATGGAGGGCTTCCCACCGGTCGGCAGTGAACACGACATCGTCCGCCACGAATCCAGATGAGCGCGGCGGTGCAATAATCGCGACGCGACCGACACCCAGATCGAGGAGGTCGAGCGCCGCACGGCGATAGCTCGATGCGAGCCGCTCCACGTACCGAGCGTCAGTCGGCTCCAGGGGCCCTTCTGAAGCAGCCCACTGCCGATCAGCGACGTCGACCACCGTGACCATCAGCGCCACCACGTCTGGCTGGATCCTCGCAACCATTAACGGAAGGTCAACATCGAACATTTCGGCGCTGCGAGTCCCAAGCAATGTGTCGTCCCAGCTCGTCACTTCCCCGGCCCGCAGCAACCCGCAACCCTGGCACCACAGCAGATCGGAAGTGGCGTACTCACGATGATCGAGTGCCCACTCGGCCAACGCTTGGCCCACGTAGAACGCCGTCGAATCGCCGACCGTCAACAACCGAACTGGCCGCGACAACGGCGGACCAAGCGGGACGTCGAGAACGAACGATTCGGCTGCCACCTCCGGAGCCACGTCATGAGCCGGGCCCCCAATGTCGCCCGTATTGGCAATGGCGTTCGGGTCGATCGCAACCTGCGACTCGGAATCAGCGACCTCGGCCGTCGACCCGGCGGACTGCGCCAGGAGCACGGGGGCCAACGGCTCCAGAGGGGAGTCGACCGGCTCAGCAGATGCCCGAGCAATGACGGCCGCATTGGCTTCGAGAAAGCCCGGCGAGAACGGGAGAACGGCGACCGTGAGAACGGCAACGAGCATGGCGCCAACAGCTCCACGAATCGTGGTGCGCGTCGGCCAGGGCGCCGACCGGATCGGGCGTTCGATGAACACGAACGACGCCGTCGCGATGGCCAACGTTGCCGACAGCACAAGGACGAAGCGCCATGGCTCGGTCAAGGACCATCCTTGCTGGCGGAACCAGACGAACACCGGCCAGTGGAACAGGTAGATGCCGTAGCTGATCCGGCCGAGTTGGACCAGTGGCCGAATCGATAGCGCTCGGCGCACCGGGCCTGCGACCTGCAAGGTCCACAGCATGACAGCTGAAACCGCAGCGAGCGGAGCGAACAACCCGACATATGCCGGCCCGGACCCCGTCGGAAGAACGACAGCCAGCGTGGCGAGAACGCCCGCGACGGGAATGCCGACTAGACCCGCCCACGCGGGTACTACCCAACGCTGCAGCACTCCGGCCAATGCGGCACCTGCCAGGAGTTCACCGGCGCGCATCGGCGTCGCCCAGTATGTCGCGTCGTCGCTCAGCAGCACCGCGGCAATCGGGGTCACAACCGCGGCTGCAAGAAACACCACCGGAAGGGCCAGCGACCATCGCGCGACGCGTCGCGCAAGGAGCGCGACAGTAAGCGGCCACAGGAGGTAGAACTGCTCTTCAATCGCGAGTGACCAATAGTGCTCGAGGGGCGAGACGAAGACCGCCGAACCAGCGAACGCATCGGTGTAACTCGTGTCCCCGCCGATCTTCACCCAGTTAAAGACATGGGTCGTTGCGCCAAGCAACTCCCACCGCAACCCGGGAACTTGGCCGAACTGTCCCGTCAGCCGGGCGATGCTCACCAACGCAAGACACGCCATACTCGCCGGCAACAGTCGCTTCGACCGTTGCGCGATGAACGAACCGAGGGCGATGGCCCCCGTCCGCTTGTGCTCGTCGATCAGGAGTGTGGTGATCAAGAACCCGGAAAGCGTGAAGAAGATCGAGACACCGAAGTAGCCGCCGCCCATCCAACCAAAGCCAGCATGGAAGCACAGCACCATCGCCACAGCGACAGCCCGAAGCCCGTCGAGGGCCGGCTGGTAACCAAGCGACGCCGAACGCGAAGGCAGAGCCCGTTTCCCCATATCCCGGCATTGTGCCACCCTGGTACCGACACCGGGAAAATGTCAGTCAGGGCGGGGTGAGCAGCCGCCGGCGTGATGGCGACACCATGGCGTCTCTCCTGGAATTCGATGTCGATTCGCCGCGACCAACGCATAGGCCCGATCAAGGAGCCATGGTGCGCCAGGAACCTTCCAAAGCAGAACGGGCCACCGGGCCCCGCGGCCGACGGCGAGGGCCAGGGCGATCGCGCGGGCACCGCCGACCTTGATGCCACCTTCAGCAACGGTCCACGCTGCAGCGTCACCCTCAGCCTGGGTCACCCCGGTGACGTCGTGTTGGCCCGTTGCCTGTGACGCGACAATTTCGAGCCGGTCGTGTTTGTCGAGGCGACGCATCCAGCGAGCGCTACGGGTACAAAAGCCTCAATACCCATCGAAGACGAGCGTGGCACGCTGCGGCCGTCGATCAGGAAGTTGCCCGAAGTCAGTAGAGCTCACACCAACAGTGTGCCAACTGCAGACTAAATACGGTTGGCTTCGACGGCCTTCACCATTCGGGCGAAGACTGCGTCGGGGTGACCGACGCCGTTGATGACGACAAGCCGGTTTTGGTCGCCGTAGTGCTTCACCAACGGGAAGGTCTGCTCTTCGTACAGGTCGAGGCGACGGTTCACCGACTCTTCGGTGTCGTCGTCGCGCTGCAACACGTCGCCACCACACACGTCGCAGATCCACGGACTCGGGTCGTTGCCGGTGGCGGTGTAGTTGGTTCCACAATCGCGGCACACACGGCGCGACGAGATTCGCTCGAGCACGATCTCGCGCGGCACGTTGAGGTCGAGGACCACATCGATCGGGCGCTGCTGTTCGTCGGCGATCTGGTCGAGTTCCAGCGCCTGTTCGTGGGTGCGTGGGAAACCGTCGAGGATGTAGCCACGAGCGCTCGCATCGGCTGCGTTGAGCCGTTCACGGACGATACCAATCATGATCTCGTCACCGACCAGACCGCCGGCATCCATCACTTCTTTGGCCATCAGGCCGAGTTCGGTCTCTTCACGCACCGCAGCACGCAGCACGTCGCCGGTGGAAATGTGCGGAACGACGAAGTGGCGCGACAAGCGAACACATTGTGTTCCCTTTCCGGCTCCCTGTCGGCCGAGAATGATGAGGCGAGCGCCTGGGATCATCAGGCGGCTCCTACTTCAAGAAGCCCTCGTAGTTGCGCAGCGTGAGCTGGCTGTCGATCTGGCGCATCAGTTCGAGCGCCACACCGACGGCGATCAGCACGCTCGTACCAGCGAACCCAAAGGAGTTCACGTCGGCCGCGATCAGCAAGATGTAGGGCAGGATCGCAATGATCGCCACGAAGACGGCGCCCGGAAGCGTAATGCGGTTGACAGCCTTGCCGAGATACTTCTCGGTCTGCATGCCGGGCCGAATGCCCGGGATGAAGCCGCCCTGCTTACGCAACTGGTCGGCCTGACGAATCGGGTCGAACGCAATCGAGTTGTAAAAGTAGGCGAAGGCGATGATCATCAGCGCAAGAATCGTGATGTACACCACGTTCTGCGGGTTGACGATGTACTGGTCGACGAATCGTTGGACGGTACCGCGCCAGCCTTCGCCGCCACTGCCACCGAGGACGTTCGACCCGATGACCGGCAGGAGCAGAATGGAACTGGCGAAGATAATCGGGATCACGCCAGACTGGTTGACCTTCAGCGGGATATACGTGTTCTGGCCACCCATCATCCGGCGACCGACAACACGTTTCGCAAACTGCACAGGGATCCGCCGCTGGCCGAGCTCGACGAATACCACCGCCACGATGATGCCGAGCGTCAAGGCCACCATCGCCACAAACCAGAAGACCTTGTTGAGCTGGAGGATGCCCCAGAAACCGCCGGGCAGTGAGGCGACAACGGACGCGAAAATCAGCATCGAAATACCGTTGCCAATGCCGCGCTGCGAGATCATCTCGCCCATCCACATCAGCACGGCAGTGCCTGCGACAAGGGTCGGAATGATCAGGTAGCCACGGGGCCAGACGCCATCAGGAAGCAATGGCACGGTGGGCGCAGCGCTGGCGGCGGAGAAGAAGGCTGTGCCCCGACCCGTACCGAAGATGAAGACAAGACCAGTCGACTGGAGCGTGGCGAGGGCGATCGTGACGTAGCGGGTGTACTGCGTGATCTTGCGCTGTCCGACGGCACCGTCTTGCTGCAGCTCTTCGAGCTTAGGAATGACGACCCCGAGCACCTGCATGATGATGGAGGCAGTGATGTAGGGCAAGATGCCAAGGGCGAAGATCGAGAAGGACTCGAAGGCGCCACCGGAGAACAAGTTCAGGAAGCCGAGGGCGCCCTGTTCGCTCGACTGTGCTCGCAGCTGCTCGATGGCGATGCCATCGACGCCGGGGACTCGAATGGCGACGCCGAGTCGATACACGATCACCATCAGGATGACGAATATGACCTTATTGCGAAGGTCCGAGATCTTGAAGATATTCAGGAGATTTGAAATCAAAGGAAACAGCTCCCGGTCGGGGTGACGGTCGAGACAAGCGTCAGGACGCCTGGCGATTCACGCGTCCGCTGACCGTACCAGCATGAGCAGAAGCTCGACATGGCATGCCAGGGACGACGAACAGATGAGTTAGCGGTTGGCGAACTGGTTGCCCTGCACTGCGGGACGACCGGCCTTGCCCTCTTCCTTGAAGGGAAGCGTGACAAGCGTGACCGAACCGCCAGCCGCCTCGATGGCAGCTATGGCCGACGCAGAGGCGCCGTGGGCGTGCACGTTGACCTTGGTGGTGATCTCACCACGAGCAAGGATCTTCGCGAAGTCACCTTTGGTGAGCAGGCCACTCTCGACGAGCGTGTCGAGGTCGATGTCGGCACCGACCTTTGCAGCCAAGTCGTTGAGAGCGTGCAGATTGATCGCCTGGTACGCAACACGGAACGGGTTGTTGAACCCGCTGAGTTTCGGCACACGCTGTTTGAGGGGGGTCTGGCCACCCTCAAAGCCGCGAGCAACGGTGTTCCGAGCGCGCTGGCCCTTGGAGCCACGGCCGGCAGTCTTGCCGCCCTTACCGCCGGTACCACGCGCCTTGCGCTTGGCGCTCTTGTTCGACCCGGGTGCGGGTGCGAGGTCATGAACCTTCATGTTCAGCTCTCTTCCGTGACGTTTTCAGTGACGACGATGAGGTGCGGAACTCGGGCAATCATGCCGCGAATCTCCGGACGATCAGGAAGCGTGTTGGTGTTGCCGATCTTGCCGAGCCCGAGGGCCCGCAATGTTCCGCGGTGCTTGGGCTTGGTCCCGATGGCCGACTTGACCTGCTTCACATGAATCTCACTCATGATGTAGCTCCCGCTTCAACCGGGGCCGCTGTCGTCTCTGGGGAGGAGTCAACCGCAGGCTTTTTGTTGCGTTCGTTATAAGCGTTGAGCAAACCCTTGGGGATGCACTCTTCTGGGGTGAGGCCACGGCGGGCCGCAATCTCGTCGGGACGCTGGAGGGACTTGAGGCCCTGAATCGTCGCTCGAGCAACGTTGATGTGGTTGGCCGAGCCAAGCGACTTCGACAACACGTCGTGCACGCCCGCCTCTTCGAGGATGACCCGAGCAGCACCGCCGGCAATCACGCCGGTACCGGTGGCTGCCGGCTTCATCATCACTCGTGCACCGCCGGTCTGGCCGAGCACAGGGTGGATGATGGTCGAGCCGGCCATCGGGACCTCGAAGAGGTTCCGACGAGCTTCCTCGGTGCCCTTCTGAATCGCCAACGGCACTTCCTTGGCCTTGCCGTAGCCCAGACCGACCTTGCCGTTACCGTCTCCAATCACCACGAGTGCGGTGAAGGAGAAACGACGGCCACCTTTGACGACCTTGGCGACGCGGTTGATAGTGATGACGCGTGACTCACGCAGACCATCGGGGTCCTCGCGGCGGTTGTCGCCACGATCATCACGGTTGTTGTTTCCAAAGGCCATCAGAACTCCAGTCCTGCTTCACGTGCGGCGGATGCGACGGCTGCAATGCGGCCATGGTAGGCAAAGCCACCACGGTCGAAGACGACCTTTTCAATACCGGCGGCCTTGGCCCGCTCAGCGATCAGCCCGCCAATTTTGGTGGCGGCGTCGACGCTCGAACCCGTGCCTGCGGAGCGCAGCTCAGCTTCGTTTGTCGAAGCAGATGCAATCGTGGTGCCAGCGTCGTCGTCGATGAGCTGCACCGAGAGGTGCTTATTCGAGCGAAACACTGCGAGACGGGGGCGTGCTGCTGTGCCGTGGATCTTTTTGCGTACACGGCGGTGGCGGCGGATACGGCCGTTGCGGCGGGCTTGTGCGATTTTCGTCATAACTACTTCTTTCCTGCCTTGCCGGCCTTGCGGACGACGCGCTCGCCGAGGTACCGGACACCCTTGCCCTTGTACGGCTCAGGTTTGCGGAGGCTGCGAATGTTGGCGGCCACCTGGCCGACCATTTCCTTGTCGATGCCGGACACGATGACCTGTGTCTGCGCCGGGAGCTCGAACGAAATCCCGTCGGGCGCTTTGACGTCGATGGTATGGCTGAAACCGAGGCTCAGACGGATGTCCTTGCCCTGTGCTTCGGCTCGGTAACCAACGCCCACGATCTGAAGTTCCTTCTTGAACCCCTCGGTGACGCCGACGACCATGTTGTTGACGAGGCTGCGGACCAAGCCGTGCAACGCCTTGCTCTCGTGCTCGTCGTTCGGGCGCACGCACGTCAGCGTGTCGCCTTCGACGTCGATGGTGATGCCGCCTGGGATTTCACGCTCAAGCGTGCCCTTCGGACCCTTCACCATGATGTGGCTACCGCTGATATTGACATCAACGCCTGCGGGCACCGTGATCGGTGCTTGTCCAATTCGTGACATGAGTAGTTCCTTACCAGACGTAACAGAGGACTTCGCCGCCGACCTTGCGCTTGCGCGCTTCCCGGTCGGTCATGAGTCCCTTACTGGTGGACAGGACAGCGACACCCAGGCCACCGAGCACACGAGGCACATCGGTGGAACTGCGGTAGACCCGCAGCCCGGGGGTCGAAATTCGGCGGAGGCCCATGATCGTTCGATCACGGTCTTCGCTGTATTTCATAATGATGGTGAGCGTTTCACCGACGCCACGAGGCGACGGAGCCGTCTCAAAGCCCGAAATGTAGCCCTCCTTCTGGAGGACCGCAGCGAGTGCGACCTTCTGCTTTGACGATGGCATAGGAACCTCGTCGTGCTTGGCCGTGTTCGCGTTACGAACTCGGGTCAGCATGTCTGCGATGGGATCTGTCAACATTTTCTAACTCCTCACCAGCTCGACTTCGTCATGCCCGGAATCTCACCGGCGTGTGCGAGCTCTCGCAGACACACGCGGCAAAGACCGAACTTGCGATAAACGGAACGGGCACGACCGCAGCGTTTGCAGCGGGTATAGGCGCGAACCTTAAACTTTGGCTTCGCGTTTGCCTTATTGATCAGTGATTTTTTGGCCATGGTTCAGCTCACTTGCTCTTCTGGCCGCCGAAAGCGGGGCCCTTGCGACGCTTCTTGCGTGGCTCATTGTCTGCGTCAGCGCCCTTCTTGAAGGGGAAGCCGTAAGCGTCGAGGAGGGCCTTGCCTGCTTCGTTGCTTTTGGCGGTCGTGACGATGGTGATGTCCATGCCGCGGGGATGATCAGCCTTGTCGGGATCGATCTCGACGAACATCGTCTGCTCCGACAGGCCGAACGTGTAGTTGCCGTTGCCGTCCCAGCTATGTGCCGGCAGTCCGCGGAAGTCACGAATACGGGGGATGGCAACCGAGATCAGACGATCCAGGAATTCCCACATCCGGTCACCGCGCAGGGTGACCTTCGTGCCAATGGCCTGGCCTTCACGCAACTTGAAGTTTGCGATCGACTTACTGGCTTTCGTGATGATCGGCTTCTGACCGGCGATGACCGTGAGGTCAGCGACAGCAGCTTCAATCAGCGACGGCTGTCCGGCTGCACGCCCGACACCCATGTTGATCACGATCTTCTCGAACTTCGGCACTTCCATGACATTCTTGATGCCCAGCGCGATCTTGAGCTCAGCAGCTATCTCGTCGTTGTAGCGCGCCTTCAGGCGGGGCAATGTTGCCGCTTCAGTCAGTACGTCAACCATCAGACTTCGTCTCCACTCGGACGAGCGATACGCACCTTGGTGCCATCGTCTTTCACCTTGTAACCGAGACGGACGGTCTTGCCGCCGTGGACGAGCATCACGTTGGATACGTCGAACGGCATGTCCTTCTCGATGATGCCGCCCTGCTCGTTAGCGCGAGACGGCTTGCTGTGCTTGGCCGCCGTGTTCACGCCATGCACGATGACCTTGTTGGCCTTCGGGAAGACCATGTCGATCTCGCCCTGCTTGCCCTTGTCTTTGCCGGTGATGACTTGAACGGTGTCACCCTTGCGGAGCTTCATCACAACACCTCCGGTGCGAGTGAGACGATGCGCATGAACTTGCGGTCACGCAACTCGCGGCCCACTGGGCCAAAGATGCGAGTGCCGCGAGGCGTCATGTCATCCTTGATGAGAACGGCGGCGTTCTCATCGAAACGGATGTAGCTGCCGTCGGGACGGCGCTTTCCCTTCTTGGTGCGGACGACGACGCACTTCACGACCTCGCCCTTCTTCACGCCGGCACCAGGCATCGCGTCCTTGACCGTTGCGACAAAGATGTCGCCGATCGAGGCGTAGCGACGGCGGGTACCACCGAGCACCTTGATACAAAGCACTTCTTTCGCTCCGCTGTTATCTGCAACTCGCAGACGGCTTTCTTGCTGAATCACTTGGCACGCTCCAACACATCGATAACGCGCCAGCGCTTCTTCTTGCTCAGCGCACGGGTCTCCATCACGCGGACCTTGTCACCAATGTTGGTGTCGTTGGTCTCATCGTGGGCGTACAACTTGGTGGTCTGGATGATCATCTTGTTGTACTTCGCGTGGGGAACACGGGAGACAACGGCCACAACGGCGGTCTTGTCCATCTTGTTCGACACAACGGTGCCTTCACGCACCTTGCGAGCGGTGCGCTCGACTATCTGTTCTGTGGTTTCTTCAGCCATGCTCAGTTCCCTGCCTCGGCCGCTTCGATTTCTTTCGAGCGGATCAGCGTGTTGATGCGGGCGGCCTGCTTGCGAACCTTGCCGATTTCGGCAGTGTTCTCGAGCTGGCCAGTCGCGTTGCGGAAGCGCAGGTTGAGCGCTTCCTGCTTGGTGGCCCGCAACTCGTCGATGAGTTCACCCATCGAGAGTTCAGCGAGTTCGTTCTTCTTCGCCACTAGATCTGCTCCTCACGGGTGATGATGCGGCACTTGATCGGAAGCTTCTGGATCGCCTTGTTGAGGGCGAGCTTCGCGGCCGCTTCGTCGGGATACGAAAGTTCGAACATGGTCCGGCCAGGCTTCACGACTGCGACCCAAAATTCGGGGTTGCCCTTGCCAGAACCCATACGGGTCTCGGCCGGCTTCTTCGTGACGGGTTTGTCCGGGAAGATGTTGATCCAGACCTTGCCACCGCGCTTGATGGCACGGGTCATGGCGATACGGGACGCTTCGATCTGACGAGCCGAGATCCAACCAGGCTCAAGCGCCTGAATTCCGTACTCACCGAAGTGGAGGCCAGAGCCGCCCTTCGTATTTCCCTTGGTGCGACCGCGGTGGTGCTTGCGGTGCGCGACTTTACGGGGCATCAACATTGGTCAAGCTCCCTTTCAGTCCGAGCCGCGGAGCCGCGGCGCTTCGTTCGTTTCGCCCAGCGCGGTGCGCTTGGCGATTGCTTCTTCTTCGTCGAGCAATTTCTCGAGTTCTGGGTCAGCTTCCTTCACCAACGGCTGCGCCTCGGTGGCGGCAGCTGCTGATTCGGCGAAAACGGCCTTGGGGCCACCGGAGGACACGACCTTGCGGGGTGCCGCAGCCGGGCCGGAGGTCTCGCCGACAGCCATCGCAGCTTCGCGCTGGATTTTGTCGTCGTTGATCTTCTTATACGGGAGAATGTCGCCCTTGTAAATCCACACCTTGACGCCAACACGGCCCGAGGTGGTCTTTGCTTCGCGCAACCCATAGTCGATGTCAGCGCGCAGGGTGTGCAACGGCACACGGCCTTCGCGATACCACTCGGTACGACTCATCTCGGCGCCGCCGAGGCGACCTGAGCACTGGACCCGGATACCGAGGGCGCCAGCACGCTGTGCGTTCTGCACGGCTCGCTTCATGGCGCGACGGAAGGCGATGCGATTGACCAGTTGGTCAGCCACGCCCTGGGCGATCAGCGCAGCATCAAGTTCAGGATTCTTGATCTCGACGATGTTGAGCTGGATCTTGCCGTTACCAGTGATCTTGGTGATCATCTGACGGAGCTCGTCAGCCTGTGCGCCACGGCGACCAATGACGATGCCCGGGCGTGCAGTGTGCACATCGACGCGGAGCTTGTCACGAGTGCGCTCGATTTCGATGCGGCTAATCGCAGCCGACTCGAGAAGCGTCATGATTTCCTGACGGATGGTCCAGTCTTCCGTGAGGTACTGCTTGTAGTCACGCTCACTGAACCAACGCGACTTCCAGTCGGTGGTGATTCCAAGACGGAACCCGTACGGATTGATCTTCTGACCCATCAGTTCTCCTCCGGCTTGTCAGCGGCCGTGTCGCTTGCAATGTCTGCTTCGTTTGTTGAATCCGGCATCGATGAGCCAGCTTCGTCGGGCATCTCGCTACCGTCGGGAGCGCTTGAGCCCTCCGATGGGTCGGCGGCGATGACATCGCTGTCGACGTCGGCCTCGACGGCTGCGTTGTCGGCATCGACGCTCGTGTCAGCTGCCTGCTCCTTGGAACGCGCAACACGGTCACGACGGTTGGTGGCGGCGGGGCGGCCGCTGCCGGCACCCTGACGCTCGGCACGTGCCTGGACGATTGCGATCCGAGCGTCGCTCATGCGAGCAACGATGATCGTGACGTGGCAGGTGCGCTTCAGGATGCGACTTGCACGGCCACGGGCACGGGGCTTGAAACGCTTGAGCGTCGGGCCCTCGTCAGCAAAGCAGGCAATGACGAACAGTTCGTCAGCATCTTGGTTGTCGTTGTTGACCGCGTTGGCAACTGCCGAGGCAAGCAGCTTGCGAACCGGAATCGCCGTGTGGCGCTCGGTCAGCTGCAGGACCTGGTCGGCCGACTTGACGTCGAGACCGCGAACCAGGTCGAGCACTGCACGGACCTTGGAGGCCGAGGTGCGGACGTACTTGGCGGTGGCCTTCGTACCGGACCGTTCGCCAGCTACGTACGACTTCTCGTTGAGCTTGGGGCCGGTCATTAGCGACGTGCTCCTCGTTCTTGACCCGCGTGGAACTTGAAGGTGCGGGTGGGGCTGAACTCACCAAGTTTGTGGCCGACCATCGACTCGGTCACGTAGACCGGGACGTGCTTGCGACCGTCGTGGACGGCAAGCGTGTGGCCGACCATGTCGGGGATGATGGTCGAGCGACGGCTCCAGGTCTTGATGACCTTACGCTCGCCGGCTTCGTTCTGGGCATCAATCTTCTTGAGGAGATGCTCGTCAACGAAGGGGCCCTTTTTCAGACTGCGTGTCATGTGTCTCTATCTCTTTCTCAGCCAGCGCGTTAGCGACGGCCACGTCCCGAACGACGGCGGCGGATAAGGAGGTCCTGACTCGGCTTCTTCTTGTTGCGAGTTCGGCTCTCAGGCTTGCCCCATGGGGACACTGGTGGGCGACCACCGGAGGTGCGGCCTTCGCCACCACCGAGGGGGTGGTCGACCGGGTTCATCGCAACACCGCGGGTCTGGGGCTTCACGCCCTTCCAACGATTGCGACCGGCCTTACCGATCTTGATCAGCTCATGCTCGGAGTTGCCGACTTCGCCGACAGTTGCACGGCAGTCGATCAGCACGCGGCGCATCTCGGTGGACGGCATACGCAAAGTTGCGTAATCGCCATCTTTTGCAACAAGTTGCACGGAGATACCGGCTGAACGGCCGATCTTGCCACCCTGGCCGGGGCGCAGTTCGACGTTGTGAATGGTGGTACCAACCGGGATAAACCGGAGTGGCATGGCGTTGCCAGGCTTGATGTCCGAGCCCTGGCCGGAGACCACATGGTCGCCGACGCCGAGGCCACGGGGAGCCAAAATGTATGCCTTCTGACCGTCTGAGTAATGCAGGAGAGCAATACGACACGTGCGGTTGGGGTCGTACTCGATAGCGGCGACCTTGGCAGTCACACCATCTTTGACTCGCTTGAAGTCAACGATGCGGTACTGCTGCTTGTGGCCACCACCGCGGTGACGGCTGGTTTTACGGCCGTAGCTGTTACGACCACCGGTGCGGCTCTTCGGAGCGAGCAGCGTTTTTTCAGGCGTCGTCTTTGTGACGTCGCTGAAGTCGGAGCTCGTTTGGAATCGACGGCCGGGAGATGTGGGCTTGCGTGAACGAATAGCCATAATGCGCTCAGTTCTCGAACAGCGGGATTTCGCCCGCTGCCAGGGTAACGATGGCCCGCTTTTGGCTGGGCTTCTGACCGACGCGGTTGGTACCACGGGTGCGCTTACGCTTGCCCTGTCGGTTGAGGGTGTTGACCTTGCTGACCTCGACGCCCCAAATGCTCTCGATCGCATCACGGATCTCGGGCTTGGAGGCCGACTTGGCCACTTCGAAGGTGTACACGCCGGTCTCGATGAGGGCGTAGCTCTTCTCGGAAACGATCGGAGCAATGATGATGTCGCGGGGATCCTTCATGTCAGGACTCCTCTTCCTTCTTCAGCTGCGAAGCCGGGCGGGTAAAGCCAGCGGTCGTTGCGGCCTCTTCGGTGGCGAACCACACTTCGGCGACTGTCCGGTTGTAGAAGGACGTGTCGGGGAGGTGGTAGAGCATCGAGCTGGCGTTGCCCTTAATGGGGAAACCCTCGGGCATTTCGTCGCCCTCGATCGGAGCGTGCGAGCCTTCGCCGTGCGGCAAGGCGTCGACTGCGGGCTGTGTGGCCTTCGGCTTGGCGGCGGGCTTGTCAGCCTTCGGCGCTGGCGCCTGGGCGTCACTTGCAGGAACGACGTCCTTGCTAAAGACAAGCCAGTCGTTACACAACACGTCGTACGTGTTGAGCTCCCCGGGGCTAATGACGTGCACGTGCGGCAGGTTGCGGAAGCTCAAGGCAGCATTGGCATCATCACGGCCAACGACCACGAGCACCGTGCCCGAAATGTCGAGAGCGGCGAGCAGCGCCTTCGCGTCTTTCGTCTTCGGAGCGTCGATGCCGTAGGTGTCGACGACGATGATCTTGCCTTCGGAGGCCCGGTCGGACAATGCCGAGCGGAGGGCCGCCTTAATCATCTTCTTCGGTGTCTTCTGGCTGTAGCTGCGGGGCTTGGGAGCCAACGCAACGCCACCACCGGCGAACTGCGGAGCGCGGATTGAGCCCTGACGGGCGTTACCGGTGCCCTTCTGAGCGTAGGGCTTGCGACCGCCACCACGCACTTCGGCGCGAGTCTTGGCGCTCTGCGTGCCAGCACGACGTGCGGCCAGCTGAGCGGTGACGACCTGGTGCATGAGGGGCACATTCGGCTCGAGGCCGAAGATGGCGTCATCGAGGTCGACCGAGCCGGCGTCTTTGCCGGAAGCGTTCTTGAGAGTCAGTGATGCCATGTCAGGAAGCCTTTCCAGCGAGCTTGACGGCGTTGCGGACGATGACCACGCCACCGGCGGGGCCGGGGACGGAGCCCTTGATGAGCAGAATGTTGCGCTCGGTGTCGCTCAGGACGACTTCGAGGTTCTGCGTCGTGACCTGCTCATGGCCCATGTGGCCGGCCATGCGCATGCCCTTGAAGACACGAGCCGGGAAGGCACACTGGCCGATGGCGCCAGGCTTACGGTGGTTCTTGTGAGCGCCGTGCGAGGCAGGCGCGCCCTTGAAGTTGTGACGCTTCATGACACCGGCGAAGCCCTTACCACGGCTGGTACCGGTCACATCGACCTTGGTTCCAGCGGCGATCTCACCGACAGTGATTTCTTGGCCGACTTCGAAGCCGTCGACAGAATCGAGGCGCAGCTCAACGAGCCGCTTGCCCGGCTCGACGCCGGCTTTCTCGAAGTGTCCAGCCTGCGGCTTATTCAGCTTGTTGGCCTTCTTCTGTCCGTAGGTCACCTGCAAAGCGGTGTACCCATCACGTTCATTGGTCTTGATCTGCACGATGCGCATGGGTTCAACACGAAGCATCGTGACGGGGACGACTTTGTCGTCCACCCACGTTTGCGTCATGCCGACCTTTTCGCCGACGATCGCTTGTTGTGCCATTTCCGGCAGCCTTTCCGTTGTCCAAGCCATCCGGCGATATACCGGGGGCTCTCCACGCAAATGCTCCGGGCCTGCACGCACCAATGTCGGTGCACTCAGACGCTCGGAGCACGATTTTTGAGGTTGCCGTGCGGTTCCGTTCCCAACGTCGGGGAGGGCCTACACGAACATCGTTGTCGTTCTTGTCGATCACAGGACGTATCCCGATCACGGCCTTGCAATGCTAGGGGGACCGCCACACGAACCCAACTCGCGTGTTCATGCGGTTTTCCCCAGATGCGCGTGACTCGCGACACTTCCTGGCGTGCTCATGGCGCGTTGTCGGCCTCCTTTCCCCAATCGCGTCAACTCGGGATGAGAAACTGCGGAATCCGCACGGAATCTTCCCGAGATCTCAACATACGTCCAGCCCAGCGAGGCGATCTCAGGATCCTGCGTTGATGAGCTGGTCGACCGGGGCGAAATCGTCAGTGAGGATGGTTGCGCCGTTGATGAAGGCGGCGAAGTCGTCGACCACTTCGCCGGGATCGCCAGCAGCGACGCGCAGCGCATCGAGGGCGGCCGTGTCGATCGACGTGTCACTGGCGACGATCACCGAGTTGCCACGGCGTCCAGCGGCAATCGCTTCACCACGGATCACGACGACGTGGTCGAACACACGGGCAATCGTGGCAGCCTCAGCAGCCAGAAACCGCTGCTCGCCGCCATCGATGATGTTCGCGGCGTACATGCCACCCGGACGGAGCACACGTTTGACATTTCGAATGAACTCTTCGGTGGCAAGGTGGAACGGGACCGAGCGGCTGCCGAACGCATCTCCGATCACGACGTCGGCGCTGTCGTCGGCAACTTGGTCGAGCTTGAGCCGGGCATCACCGACGACGATCTCAATTGGTTCGGGCTCATTGCGGTTGAGCCCCATCTGTTTCTCGACGACATTGATCAGGTCACCGTCGATCTCAAAGACGATCTGGTTCGTGCCGGGAGCGCTCTCTCGCAGGTACCGCGGAATCGTCAACGCTCCCCCGCCGAGATACAAGATGTCGTCGGCGGCGGGGGCCAATTCGATGGCATCGACCAGCCGACGGACGTACCAAAACGCGAGAACGGACGGATCATCGACGTCGATGTAGCTGTGGCGAAGGTCGTCGAGCACCAGGACCGTACGAGTCGGATCATCGGGCTCGACGAGCACCGAGAGGCAGTAGTAGCTCGTCTGTGTTTCGCACGGCGACTCGATGGCGACGGTGCCAAAGATCGCCATCACGGCAAGCCCGGTGATGCCCATCAGTTCGGTCGCCTGCCTCTGCGGCGATGCAGTGTCGGATCCAGCGAAGAACGCCATGGCCACGCCGCTGGCCAGGAGCAACACGCCGGTCGTGACGATCAGTGTCGACACCGCTGCAGTAGCAACCAGCACAAAGCCGGTGAAGAAGGTGCCGAAGATCGCTCCGGCCGTACTCCATGCGGACAGTTGGCCGACGGTCGCTCCGGTCTGGTCGAGATTTCGCAACTGGAGCTTGATGACCGCCGGGGGCACTGCACTGAGCACCATCGCCGACGGCAGGAAACCGAAGGCGGCAAGGATCAAAATCAGCGGCCCACCGCCACCGGAGCTGCCGCTGCCGATCACACGCACGATAGGAATCGTGGTGATGGCGAGTGCGCCGCCAAGCATCACGAGCACAGGAAGCAACCGCCGCGGGTCAACGCGATCAGCGAAATACCCTCCCGCCCAGGCACCGACTGCGATACCAGCGAGGATGGTGCCGATGATGCCGGTGTAGGTGTCGAGGCTGACACCCACATACGGCGCAAGCAGTCGACTCGCAAGAATTTCGAGCACGAGCACCGCGGCCGACGTGCCCGCCACCAGCAGAATGGCGAGCCATCCAGGCAACGGACGTGTCGTCGGCGATCGGCTGCCGTCAGCTGCTTGCTTCGGGGGAGTCGTCACGGCAGAAAGGGTAGGCCGACAGGCCAGCGAACAGATTGTCTTCGACCGAGATTCGCGACGTGCGGGTACGCCCGCCATGATGTTGGAATGGCCACCAACACGCATGTGGCGATCACGGCCCGAGGCGAGCGAAACGGGTTGGTCCAGGCCGAGGCTCTGGCGCTCACCGGTGGGACGCCGGACGCCGATGGCGTTGCCGTCTGTGAACGAATCGACCGAATCGACCGCGCGGCCTACGTGCACCGCGGCGTCCGCATCATCTTGCGAGCGCGCACCATCGACGAACTCTGTGAGGCCATAGCTGGGAGCGCAATCGCATCGGATCGGTTCCGCATCGATGTCCATGATCCGGCGCGACGGTCGCCGCTCGGCCGGATCGAGTTGGCCATCACGCTCGCCAACGCGCTCGAAGGGTTCCCCGACCTCCGCGACCCGCTGCACCACTTTCTGGTCATTATCGGCGAGGACAACCTGCTGTTCGGAGAGATCGAAGCCGAGAGCACCGCGTCGTATCGGTTGCACGACAGCAAGCCGTGGACGACGTCGTCATCACTCGACGGACGGTTCGCACGAGCGCTCATCAACCTGGTGCCGGATGCAACGTCGATTCTCGACCCCTGTTGCGGGGCCGGCTCGATCGTCGTCGAAGCTGCGTCGCTCGGTATCGACGCATTCGGCGTCGACTGGAAACCTGCACTGGCCGGGATGACGCACGAGAACCTCGCCCACTTCGACTATCCGGGCACTGTCGTTCAGGCCGACTCACGCACCCACGTCCAGCACGCGGACGCTGTCGTGACCGATCTTCCCTACGGCCATGCGATCGACGCCGACGAAGGCGTCATCCGCGCCATTCTCGAACAATGCGCCGGCCTCGCTCCGCGTGCTGTGTTTGTCGCTCCGGCCGACATCACGACCTGGCTGACCGACACCGGGTTTACCGATGTGCAGGTACACACCGTGATGAAGCGGCGCGGCTTCACCCGCTGGGTCCACGTCGCCAAGAGCACCCTGATTGGATCGCCGGTCATGGACGCTCGCTGATCCTTCGGCACGGTCGTGTCTCGGTGATCAAGCATCACCCTGCCCTCGGGATGACGGTAAACAAGCGGCGAGCCAGTCGGCTGCGGGAGAGCCGCTGGTCGTCGAGCGTGTTCAACGGTGGATGGTGGCACTGGCCCCGAAGGGTCAGTTGCCGGGGCGACTGGTCAACTCGACAGTGACCTCGACCCGTTCGCCTTCACGGATCAGCGTGACCGTGACGCTGTCGCCAGCTTCTTTGTCACGGATCGCAGCAATCACTCCGGTCGAACCATCTGTGGCGGCACCGTCGACAGCGACGATGAGGTCGCCAACGAGCACACCAGCACCTTCGGCCGGTGTCGCCGGTTCGACAGCACTGACGATGACGCCTTGGCCACCATCGCGTCGATCTTCGAGGCCGACACCGAAGTAGGCTTCGTTCCGTTCGGCACCATCGGCCTGTGCCCGCAGCGCTTCGATGATCGGCAGCACCTCGGTGACCGAGATCGCGAAACCGACGTTGGTCGCCGACGTTGTGGCGGTGTCACGGGCAACGGCGGTATTAATGCCAATGACCTCGCCCGCAGCATTGACAAGCGGACCGCCAGAATTACCGGATGAGATCGCAGCATCCGTCTGGATCAGCCCGTCGAGGAAAACGTCGTCCTGCGAGATCGTTCGATCAAGAGCTGACACGATGCCCAAGGTCACCGATGGTGCGCCATCGAGCCCAAGTGCGAAACCGATGGCAAGGGCTTCGTCGCCGAGGCGCACGCTTCCGGGATCCGCAAACGTTGCCGCTTCGAACCCTTCACCGCTCATTCGCAACAGTGCGAGGTCGTTGCCTCGATCCGACGCCAGCAGGCTCACCGGTCGCGGTTCGGTCTCACCGGCGAGACGGACTCTGATTTCCGTGGCCCCTTCGACGACATGTGCGTTGGTGAGAATCTCACCCTGGGAGGAGATGATCACACCGGTGCCCAGTGAGGTACCACCGCCAACGTCGGCGCTGATCGTGACCACGGTCGGGCCAACGAACTCGGCGACTTCGCCGACGTTGACGCGGGCTTCGATGACGTCCCGTGGCTCGGCAATCCGAACTGTTTCGTCGCTGCCTCGCGACGGAGGCTTGTCGAGCCATGCCGAGATCTGACTACCCAGGAGCGCACCGGTCATCCCCGCTACCCAGACCACGACGCCAACGATGCCAACGAAAATGAAGCGCCGACGCGGGCGATGCCCGCGAGTCGGTGGCGCGGGAGGCAAGGGCGTTGTGCCCTGCTTGGGTGGCGGGAGGAACATCGGTGGCTGGCTGGCCATGGCGTCTGTCTATCGGGCCGAAACGGGTCGCACTGGATCAAGCCGCCAGTTCACACCAGTTTCACAACTCGAAGTCGTGCCACATGCGCAGCGAAAACGACGGCGGCGGCGCACCTCCATCCCGGAAGTGCGCCGCCGTCGAGCGATCAGTCAGACCATCACTCGGAGGGAGCAATTAGCCGTTCTGGATTTTGATTTCAATGTCGACGCCAGCTGGCAACTCGATGCGCTGCAGACTGTCGATCGTCTTGGCGTTCGGATCGACGATGTCGATGAGACGCTTGTGGACCCGGATCTCGAAGTGTTCGCGAGAGTCTTTGTCGACGTGCGGCCCCTTGATCACCGTGTAGCGATGCTTGTCGGTGGGCAACGGAATCGGACCACGAACAGTGGCGTCGGTGCGGGTGACTGTCTCGACGATCTTCTTCGTCGACTGGTCGATGATCTCGTGGTCAAATGCCTTGAGACGGATGCGGATGCTCTGCGCCATGATCAATCAGCTCACTTCAGGATCTTGGTGACGCGGCCAGCACCAACAGTGCGGCCACCTTCACGAATGGCGAAGCGAAGACCTTCGTCCATAGCAATCGGCTTACCAAGCTTCACCGTCATCTCGACGTTGTCACCAGGCATCACCATCTCAGTACCAGCCGGCAACTCGATCGTCCCCGTGACGTCAGTCGTACGGAAGAAGAACTGCGGACGATAATTGTTGAAGAACGGCTTATGACGGCCACCCTCGTTCTTGTTCAACACATACACCTGACCCTCAAAATCAGTATGCGGTGTGATCGAACCAGGCTTACACAACACCTGACCACGCTCAACATCATCCTTACCAGTACCACGCAACAGCGCACCAATGTTGTCGCCAGCCTGACCCTCATCGAGGAGCTTGCGGAACATTTCCACACCAGTACACGTCGTCTTCTGCGTATCACGCAAACCAACAATCTCGATCTCATCGCCCGTGTTGACAATGCCCTGCTCAACTTTGCCAGTCACCACCGTGCCACGACCAGTGATCGTGAACACGTCTTCAATCGGCATCAAGAACGGCTTGTCCAACTCGCGGATCGGCTGCGGAATCGACTCATCACAAGCAGCCATCAGCTCCATGATCTTTTCCTGCGCCCCAGCATCACCCTCAAGAGCCTTGAGCGCCGACACATGCACAACCGGAGCATCATCGCCCGGGAACTCATACTCAGTCAACAACTCACGAACTTCCATCTCAACGAGCTCCAAAAGCTCCTCATCATCAACCATGTCCGACTTGTTGAGCGCCACCACAATGTACGGCACGCCAACCTGACGGGCGAGCAACACATGCTCACGCGTCTGCGGCATTGGACCATCAGTCGCAGCCACCACCAGGATCGCTCCATCAACCTGAGCTGCACCCGTGATCATGTTCTTGATGTAGTCAGCATGACCCGGCATGTCAATATGCGCGTAATGACGATTCTCCGTCGTGTACTCGATATGACTAATCGAGATCGTAATACCACGCGCCTTCTCCTCCGGCGCCTTATCAATACCATCGAAGTCAATAAATTCGGCCAACCCACGATCCGACAGGGTCTTGGAGATGGCGGCAGTCAAGGTCGTCTTACCATGGTCAATATGACCCATAGTGCCAATGTTCACGTGCGGCTTATCCCGCTCGAACTTTACTTTGCTCATGTGCTTCCTCTACGTGGTTTTCCTGGATGTAATGTTGGTAGCGGCGCTCGGACTTGAACCGAGGACCTTCCGATTATGAGCCGGATGCTCTGACCAACTGAGCTACGCCGCCATGCGAACCCGATTTTCCGGGCACTCTTGATGCTTCTGGCACGCGAACGGGTTTCCCCGACCACTTGGTCGAGCCCTCTGTGAGAATCGAACTCACGACAACAGCCTTACCATGGCTGTGCTCTACCAACTGAGCTAAGAGGGCGTCAGAGAGGCGTCCAGAATTTTCTTGTTTCCGGGCACCCTTCGGGAACGGCATGGGCCGTAACCGACCCTCAAGTGTATCGGCCTGTTTCCCATTGACACGCGAAGTTCTCGCGGTTTCGCGGGTCACACGAAGTACGTTCGGCGGGTATGTCCACACCCGTTCAACCGCCGCCTCGCGGACTTCGACCCGGCGACCGAACCACGGTCTCCATTCGGCTCGCAACATTCGCCGACGCTGAAGCAATTCTGGCGATCTACAACGTCGAAGTCGAGAACCACACGAGCACATTCGATCTTGTGCCGCGCACACTCGAAGGACAGCGCAACTGGCTCACCGAACGATCGGGTGCTTTCGCGGCGGTCGTTGCGACCATGGAGAACCCCGACGGTGAGGAACAAGTGGTCGGTTTCGCCTCGCTCTCGCCCTACAAGGAGCGTCCGGCTTACCGGCCGACGGTTGAGAACTCGGTATACGTCTCGCGAGACCACGGCGGCCTCGGCATCGGCCGAACGATCATGGAACATCTCATTGAGCTCGCCCGTGAGAGTGGCTTTCATTCGATGATTGCCCGAATTGAGGCCGGCTCAGACGCCTCGCTCGCTCTGCATGGGGCATGCGGTTTCGATCTGGTTGGTGTCGAAAAGGAAGTGGGTCGCAAGTTCAACCGATGGCTGAGCACCGCGGTCATGCAAAAGATGCTCTGAACTCGTGCCAGATTCGTAGGGCGACGACGAAACTGATGTCGCCGGCGATCTCCCCGGGTGGCGAGACCGCTCAGCCAGTCGCAACGGTGAGGCCCGTCAACCCGCGGATCACGAAGGTCGGGTGGTACATCGGCTCATCGACGAGCCGAAGGCCCGGGAAGCGGGCAGCAATTCCTTCGACGGAGCGGATCAGCTCTTGGCGGGCAAGCGGTGCCCCGATACAGAAGTGGATGCCGCCGCCGAAGCCGATGTGGCTCGGGTCGTTCCGGCCGACGTCAAATCTGGTCGGATCGTCGAAGCGGCGCGGGTCGCGCTGGGCCGCACCGAACAGCATCGCGATCTCGTCGCCGACCTGCACGGGCTGACCAGCGATCTCGGTGCCGGCTTCGAGTACCCAGCGTTCGAACATCTGGAGCGGCGCATCAAACCGCAGAAGTTCCTCAACCGCAGATGCCGGAGTGACATCGTGCTGAACGACGCGGTGCCACTGGTCTCGGTGCTGCATCAGCGCCCGAAAACCATTCCCCAACGTGTTGACCGTCGCTTCGTGGCCGGCCTCGACGAGCACCATCGTCGTCGAGATGATCTCGTCTTCGGTCAGTGTCACTCCACCGTCTTCGACCTGCACCAGTTCAGACAGGAGGAGTCCGTCTGGATGGGCACGCTTGTCGGCAATGAGCGCTCGTGTGTAGTCGATGTACTCACCCGCAGCCTTGTCTGCTGCCTGCTTGACCTCATCCGATGCCGAGAGCTCATACATCTTGACGATCGCGTGCGACCAGGCGAGGAGGAGTTGGGTGTCGGCACGCGGGATGCCGAGCAGTGAACAGATGACCGCCACCGAGTACGGCTGTGCGTAGTCGGCAAGCAGATCGAACGTTTCAGCGCCGGCGCACTCGTCGAGCAACTCATCAGAAATCGCGGCGATCGGGCCGCCAAGACGAGCGACTGCGCTCGGGGTGAAAACTTTCGAGACGAGTCGACGGAGACGGGTGTGATCCGGCGGCTCAAGGCACAGCAGCGACCAACGCTCGTGCTCGTTGAACTTCGTCCACTCGGGATCCGGCCCTGACCGACCTACCTCTTCGTGTGTGTACCGGTGCGCGTAGTCGCGTCCCAGGGCCCGGTTCTTCAGCGCTGCCGAAACATCCTCGAAGCGAGTCAACATCCATTGGCCCGTCGCTTCGTTCCAGAAGATCGGCGTGGCCTCGCGCAGCGCATCGAGTGCCGGGTACGGATCAGCAATGAACGCCGGGTTATCGACGTCGAAAGCAGCGATGAATCGGTCAAGGTCACTCACCGCAGCAAGTGTATGGACACGGGCGTACCGGTCGAACGGCCAGAAAACGACAAGAACCCGCCAGCCGAAGCTGACGGGCTCTCAAATTGGTGGGCCGAGAAGGATTTGAACCTTCGAAGTCTACGACGGCAGGTTTACAGCCTGCTCCCTTTGGCCGCTCGGGCACCGACCCTCAATTGGTCCCTGCACATCGGCTGAAACCGACGAACAAGGCTTTTGCAGCGTACCCATCGCGTCGGGAATCCGACAACCGGTATTCTCGGGGGATGGGAAGTTTTGACGTTGTGTCCGAAGTCGATGACCAAGAGGTGAAAAATGCGGTCGATCAGGCCCAGCGCGAGATCGGCCAGCGGTTCGATTTCAAGAACACCAACTCGTCGATCGAGCAGAACGACACCGCCATCACGATGGCCACCGTCTCCAACGACCGTCTCGACGCACTGCGCATCGTGCTCGAAGAAAAGCTCGTCAAACGCGGCGTCTCACTCAAGGGCGTCGACTACGGCAATGTCCAGGAGGCTTCCGGCAGCACCGTTCGTCAGGTGATGACCATTTCGTCCGGCATCAGCTCAGAGAAGGCGAAGCTGATCAACAAGGCGATCAAGGAGAAGGGTCCCAAGGGCGTCTCCAGTTCGAATCAGGGCGAATCGATCCGCGTGCAAAGCAAAAAACGCGATCACCTCCAAGAAGTGATGGCACTACTGAAGGCCGAAGACATCGGCATTCCACTGCAGTTCAACAATTTCCGCGACTGATCGCTCCCCCGGCCGGTCAGTCGTCGGTCGACGCGGCAGCTTTCGCCTGGAGTTCGTCAATGATCGAACTGTCGGCGAGCGTGGTGGTGTCACCGATGTTCCGGCCTTCGGCCACATCACGAAGCAGTCGGCGCATGATCTTGCCCGAACGGGTCTTTGGCAGGTCAGGTGTGATGTAGACCCGCTTCGGCTTAGCAATCGCTCCGATCTCGCCGGCGACGTGATTCCGGAGCTCTTGCTCGTTGGCATCCTCTCCTTCACGCAGGATCACGTACGCGATGATCGCCTGGCCGGTCGTTTCATCGGAAGCACCGACGACCGCAGCCTCGGCCACTGCCGGGTGCGACACGAGCGCCGACTCGACCTCTGTGGTCGAGATGCGGTGCCCTGACACGTTCATGACATCGTCGACGCGCCCGAGGAGCCAGAGGTATCCGTCGTCGTCGAGCTTGGCGCCGTCCCCGGCAAAGTAGCGGCCTTCGAAGCGTGACCAGTACGTTTCCTGGTATCGCTCGGCATCACCCCAGATACCGCGGAGCATGCCGGGCCACGGACGCGTGAGCGTCAGGTAGCCGCCGCCCAGGGAAACCGCGTTCGCATCGTCGTCGACGAGTTCAGCCGACACACCCGGCAGTGGGAACGTCGCCGAGCCCGGCTTCGTGGTGGTCGCTCCAGGCAGCGGGCTGATCATGATGCCGCCTGTTTCGGTCTGCCACCAGGTGTCGACAATCGGGCAGCGTCGGCCGCCGATCGTGTCGTGATACCACATCCACGCTTCGGGGTTGATCGGCTCACCGACCGTCCCAAGTAGCCGCAACGACGAGAGGTCGTGCTTCGCTGGCTCTTGAGCACCCCACTTCATGAAGGTACGGATCGCCGTGGGTGCGGTGTAAAAGATCGTGACGCCGTACTTCTCGACAAGCTCCCAGAAACGGTCGTTGCCCGGAAAATTGGGGACACCCTCGTACATCACCTGGGTGCAACCGTTCGACAGTGGCCCGTACACGATGTAGCTGTGGCCGGTGATCCAGCCGACGTCGGCGGTGCACCAGAACACGTCGGTCTCGGGCTTGAGGTCGAACACGTACTTGTGCGTATAGGTGGCCTGGGTGAGATAGCCGCCGGTGGTGTGCATGATGCCCTTTGGCCTGCCAGTCGTGCCCGAGGTGTAGAGAAGGAAGAGGAGGTGTTCGGCTTCCATCGGCTCGGCGGGACAGTCGGTAGACGCGCCGTCGAGGAGGTCGTGGTACCAGTGGTCACGGCCCTCGGCCATGTCGACATCGTTGCCACCACGCTTGACCACAACGACGTGCTCAATCGTCGGCGTCGATTCGCAGGCCTCGTCGGCAGCAGGCTTGAGCGGGAAGACCTCGCCGCGCCGGTAGCCGCCGTCGGCGGTGATCAGCACCTTGGCTTCGGCGTCGTTGATACGGTCGCTGAGCGATTGGCTCGAGAACCCCCCGAAGACGACGCTATGCGCGGCGCCGATGCGGGCGCATGCGAGCATCGCAACTACTGCCTCCGGAATCATTGGAAGGTAGATGTTGACCCGGTCGCCCTTCTCGACGCCGAGGTGCTTCAACGCATTGGAGAACTGGCAGACTTCGTCGAGCAGGTCCTGATACGTGATCGTCCGCGTGTCGCCGGGCTCACCTTCCCAATGAATGGCAACCCTGCCACCGTGACCGGCATGGACGTGCCGATCGAGGCAGTTGTGCGCCACGTTGAGCGTGCCGCCCTCAAACCACTTGGCGTAGGGCAACTGCCAATCGAGCACGGTGTCCCATGGCTCGAACCACTCGACGAGTTCGCTCGCCTGGCGGGCCCAGAACGCCTCGTCGTCGGCGTTGGCTTCGTCATAGAGTTCCGTACCGGCGACCAGGGTGTCAGCCTTGAAGGCGTCGGACGGTGGAAACGTCCGGTTCTCCGAAGCAAGGGCGTCGATGGCGTCGTGCTGCTCGTCACTCATGCAACTGATCGTAGATCAGACAGGTCAGCCGCCAGACTCCCAGAGCGCCCCCATGCGCTCGATTCAGGCCTGCCACTCGGCGACGAGGAACGACCCGAGGCCCGATGGGTCGAGGAGCGCTTCTGATTCGCTGACTCGGCTGCGCATCTTCAGTGCCTCGAGGCCGGGCCGGGCCGCCTGCTCTTGCCAGATCCGTTTGCCCTCGTCGACCAGGTCGTCGATCCCCCACAGCTGAAGAAACTGTGCCTGGGATCGGAGCGCATCAGGTTCTGGCAGTTGATCAAACGGGACGTCGGTCGTGATGTCCTGGCTGCCGGGCGCGCTGAGGTAATGCCCCCCGCGCTCGTTGCCACGGTAGGTCCGGAGCCAGTCACGCCAGGGCCGCTGAGCGAGCTCGGCGGTCAGCGGCACTCCGTAGTCGAAGACGAGCACCGTCCCGTTGCGAACGAGTTGCCGCGCAGCTTCGACCCACTCGCGCGCCTGCTCGACCAACGGGACCCGGGCACCGAGCGTCGCCGTCCGGAGGAGCTGCGAGGGTATCGGATCGAAGGGCGCCGAGAGAGTCTCAATCGGGCGACCGTCGGCATCACAGTCGATGTAGGCCTCACGCCAACCGTTGTCGAAGACAGCCAGACGGAACGGAAGATTGTCGAGCAACTCGTTCGCAATCACCACGCCATCGAACGGTTCAACCGGCATCGACGCGGTCGATTCAATGTTTGCAGGGTGACGGTCACGCTGACCCGCCGACAGTTCGACAGCGATGAACCGCATGGCATCGAAGCAGCGCGGCTTCGCCGCGGCGATCGAACGGGCAAGCGTCCCGGGGCCCGCACCGACGTCGACCACCGTGAACTCAGCCGGCTCACCGATGCGCGTCCAGACGGCGTCGAGGTAGTTGCCAACGACCGCGCCGAAGAGCGGCCCGACCTCGGGCGACGTCAAGAAGTCGCCACGACGACCGGCATGTCCTCCGTCCGGCTTGGTGTAAAATCCTGCCTCGCCATACAGCGCATCTTGCATGAACTCGTCGAAGGGCACCACCCGGCAGAGTCTTCCCGAAAAGCGACCGAGATCGTCTGCTGCAGAGCGAATCGGTGGATATTTCCGAATGCGCAGGACGCTCGCCGTCCCCGTGAGGCAAGCTGTCAAGGTGAGCTGCTTGCGGACAGTCGGATTGTGGGGTGCGACCATCGCAATATTGGCAGCCTGCGGAGCCGGCCCTCGGAGTGATGTAGCAGTTCCCGGTGCCCCGACCGGCGGCGACACGCGCCCGTCGATCTCGGCCATTGCCGATCCGACGACATCAGTGCCATCAACCACTACCGTCATCACCGCAACGACGTCGACCACGGTCTCAGCAACGACGTCGACCGAACCGACAACGACGGTTTCATCCGAGACCACGGTGCCGCCGACGACGACCGAACTCGTCTTCGTCGATGAGCCTGCCGAGGGCACGCTCAAATTCGGCGTCAAAGGACCTCGTTCGAAACAGTTGCAAGGCGATCTCATCACGCTCGGGCTCCTGCCCACCGGTGCTGATGACGGGCTGTTCGGCCCGGGAACCGCTGGCGGTGTCCGCCGATTCCAGGAGGACAGCAATCTGACCGTCGACGGCGTCGCCGGGCCGATCACCCTCGCTGCACTGGCGAGCGCCATCGCATCGTTCGACGCTGACTTCTGACCGCTGGCGTTCGTGTGTTTTGCGTGAGCAGAAGCGGGCAACGATGCCGGAATCACTCACATGAAAGTCGGGTGCGGCGCGTGAGAACAGGCCAGTCGCGCGTCAGTTGAACACTGCTCGGCGGTTTCAGCCGGCGCCGACGACCAGTTCGGTGGTGCCCGTGAGGTCTTCAAGGTCGCCGAAGTTGGCAACCGACTGTGGGTACACACCGACGACGAGGGTGCCGACGAGGGTGAGTCCGAGCGCAGCCTTGATCGGGCTGGGCGTGTTGATCGGGCTCGTGTCGCCGTCAGGGGCTTCGTCCATCCAGACGGTACGGAGCACCTTCATGTAGTACGCAGCCGAGATGACCGTGTTGACCGCAGCGATCGAAGCCAGCACGTACGCCCAACTGTTCTGAGCGTCGAGCACGGCCTTGAAAGCGTTGAACTTGGCGAACCAGCCACCGAGCGGTGGGATGCCGGCGAGCGACGCAAAGAACACCGTGACCAGAACAGCCATGCCAGGTGCATATCCGAAGAGACCACCGAAGCTGGAGATCTCACCGCTGCGAGTCTTGCGGCTCACGGCAATCACGGTGGCGAACGCACCCAGGTTCATGAAGCCGTAAACGAGCAGATAGACGACCACAGCGTTGAGGGCGGAACCCGACGCATTTGCCTCGCCGGCGAACGCCAGCGGCATCAGGATGAAGCCACCCTGGCTGACCGAGGAGTAGGCCAGCATGCGGACAATGTTGGTTTGGCGAAGGGCGAGCACGTTGCCGACCGTCATTGTCAGTGCCGCCAGGACCCAGATGAACGGCTGGTACACGTCCGAGGCGTTCGGAAAGGCCAAGTAGATGATCGTCACGAGTGCGACGAAGCCGGCGGCCTTCGAGGCCACCGACAAAAACGCAGTGACCGGTGTCGGCGCACCTTCGTACGTGTCAGGCGCCCACGTATGGAACGGGACCGCCGAGATCTTGAAGGCGAACCCGGAGATGATGAACACGACCCCGACGACTTCGATGCCGCTCAGGCTGCCGTCGACCAGCGTGGCACCGATCTCGGTGAGCAGCGTCGAGTTGGTTGCGCCGAACAGCAGACTCATGCCGTACAACATGATCGCCGAGGCGAACACGCCGAGCAGGTAGTACTTCATGCCCGCTTCGTTCGACTTGGGATTGCGCTTGTTCCAGGCAGCCAACATGTAGGCCGGGATGGACAACAGTTCGAGTGCGACGAAGATCGAGACGAGGTCACGCGATGAGGTCATCATCACCATGCCGAGCACCGAGCACAGCATCAAGACGTAGAACTCACCCTGGTAGTAGCTGCCCTCTTCAAGTTCGGTCTGGCTCATCAAGATCACCACGTAGGCAACCAATAAGAAGAACCCCTTGAGGACAAGTGCGTACTCGTCGATCACATAGCGACCGCCGAACATCGACCGGGAGTCGTCACCGATCACAAAGAGCGTGACGACCGGGACGAGTGCCCCGAGCATGACGAACCCCGTGAGTGTGGCCAGCATCCATTTCTTCGCGTCGGCAAGGCTGAGATCAAGCAGCAGGATGATGTTGATGCCGACGACGAGCACGAGCTCAGGCGCGATGGCATGCCAATCGATCGTTGGCGCGACCCAGTCGGTCGCTTGTGCGAAGAGGGAAGCGAGCATCAGCCCAGTGACTTCCCGAGGGTGTGAACCATCTGGGTAACTGCAGGGTCCATCACCTTGAACATCAGCTGCGGATACACACCAAAGACGACGATGGCGATGAGGAACGGCGTCCAGGCCATCCACTCGGTGGGCTGCACGTCGCGGATGTCGGAGTCGTGATCGGCGTCAGCGTGCTCACTGGCCCCGGCGCTCAGGCTGTGTGCTGCGCCACCGGAGAACTCTTCCTTCGGCTGGCCGAAGGCGGCGCGCTGGTAGAGCCAAAGAAGATAGGCCGCGGCCAGCACGGTACCGAGAGCTGCGATGACCATGCAGACCCGGAAGAGCACTTCGTTCAGACCGAACCCTGGCTGGTACGCCGAGAGGATGGCGGGAAATTCACCCCAGAAGCCTGCAAGACCGGGCAAGCCGAGGGAAGCCATCGTTGCAAAGCCGAGGATCCAGCCCATCTTCGGCATCTGGATGAGCATGCCTCCAAGACGACTGATTTCGAGCGTGTGGAAACGGTGTTTGACCGAACCAGCAACGAAGAAGAGCATGCCCGTAATCAAACCGTGAGCGACCATGCCGAACAGCGCAGCGTTAATGCCAAACTCGGTGAGCGTCGAGATGCCGAGCATCACGTAGCCCATGTGAGCAACTGATGAAAAAGCGATCAGGCGCTTCATGTCGGTCTGCGCCAGGCACCCGAGGGCGCCGTAGATGATGCCAATGACGGCGAGAATCGCAATGGCCGGGGCCCACGCCTTTGCTCCTTCGGGCAACATTGGAATGGCGATGCGGACGAAGCCATAGGTTCCCAACTTGAGCAAGATCGCAGCCAGGATGACCGAGCCCTGCGTGGGTGCCTGAGTGTGAGCATCGGGCAGCCAAGTGTGGAACGGGAACATCGGCACCTTGACCGCAAACCCGAGGAACATGCCCGCGAAGATCCAGATCTGCACGTCGCGGTCGACGCTGGCGCCCATCTCTATGAGGTAGGCGAATCCGAAGCTCTCGCCGCCGGTCTGGAAGAAGAGGGCGAGGAAGGCGACGAGCATAAACGCCGAGCCGAACATCGTGTAGAGGAAGAACTTCAGCGAGGCGTACTGGCGATCTTCGCCGCCCCAGACACCGATCATGAAGTACATCGGGAGCAGAACGACTTCGAAGAAGACGAAGAACAGGATGAGATCCTGGCTGATGAAGGTGCCGGCCATACCGGTCTGCAGCACAAGCATCAAGATGTAGAACGCCTTGGGGTTGCCTGCATCAGGCATGTTGTCCCAGGTGTAGACCATCACGAGGAACGTGACGCACATCGACAGGAAGTACAACGGAAGGCTGATGCCGTCAAGGCCGATCGTGTAACCGGCTCGAATCACTTCGATCCACTCGGCGTCGACGGCGAACTGCATCTTCTCGCTCTGTGAGTAGTCGAACTGTGTGAGCGTGTAGATGCCCACGAGCAGCGTTGCCCCCGCAGTGGCGATGCCGACACTCTTGACGCCGGACTCGTCGTCCTTGGGCCAGAGCATCATCACCAGCACGCCGACGAGCGGCAAGAAGGTGCCGAGCGTCAGCAAAAAGTTTTGATCTGTCAGTGTTTCCATGATTCTATTTCTCTCAGCTCACGTTGAGGATGACGAGGACAATGGCGCCAACAGCGGCGGCGCCAAAGAGGAGCGATGCGTAATGGTTGACTCGGCCCGACTGGATGGGCTGGAGGCCGCGGCCGGTCTCCGACGCGACGGTGCCCGATGCATTGACTGCACCGTCGACGAGTTTCTGGTCGATGTTCTTGTAGACGAATTCACCAGCGCGTTTGCCGCCGGCGCCAACGCCGTCGACTGCTGCGTCAATCACGTTCTGGTTGAACCAGTAGGTGGCCTTGGCGAGCGGACGGGAGACGAAGTAGACGAAAACATTTTGGTACAGCGCATCGAGGTAGTACTTGTTTTTGAGGAACAGGTATCCCCCACGAGCGACGCGGGAACGCTCGGTCAGGCCGACCAGCTTCGGATGCTTGTTCTTGTAGAAGGCAATACAGAACCCGATCGCAGCGGCGTAGCCAATGGCTACGACACCGAGCGACAGCAGGATTTTACTGAGCGTTGGAACGGCATGCGACACCGCCGGGAAGTAGCAGACAGTGCCGACTTCCGGAGTCGAGCGACCACAGCCATCTTTTTTGTCACCGGCGGCAGGCACAAAGCTCGGCTCAAGCAACTGCACCGATTCGCCTGCATGACCGGCAGCGATATCGAGGGAGACAGCTTGGGCCCGGGGCTCGACGTACTCCTTGATGAGCTCAACACCTTCACCGAGGTTGAGCCCCAAGGCGTCACCGGCGAGCGGCGTGGGGTTGACGAATCCAGCGGTGAGTGCCAGGACGGCCAGAACGACGATCGGAACAAGGATCAGCTTGCCGGACTCATGCGGGCCGTGACCATCGCCGTGACCATCACCGTGACCATCACCGTGACCATCGCCGTGTGCTGCAGCTGCACCAAGCGACTTCGGCGCAGCACCTGCGGTGACGAGTTCGCGGTCGATCGTGGCGGCGGTGACAAGTGTTTCGCGGTACTCGGTGGCGTAGCCGTGATCGTCATCGTGGTGGATGCCGGCAGCGGCGCCCCGTGGATCACCGAAGAAGGTGAGGTAGGTCGCACGGGTCATGTACATCGCCGTCAGCGCTGCGCCGAACAGGCCGATCCAGAACAGGAACGTGTAGCCAGCGTCGCCGACGTTGTCGATGATCTCGTCTTTTGACCAGAAACCGGCGAATGGGATGACCCCGGTGAGGGCGAGCGTCGACACACACCATGCACCGAAGGTGACCGGCATGAACTTACGCAGACCACCCATGTCCTTCTTCATGTCAAAGGAGTGGTGCGAACCGGAGTGGCTGATCGAGCCGGCTGCGAGGAACAGACAGCACTTGAAGAAGGCGTGCGTGAACACGTGGAAGACAGCTGGCAGCCAGGCGCCCGTGCCGAGGCCGAGCATCATGTAGCCGAGCTGGCTGACCGTTGAGTAGGCCAACACTTTCTTGATGTCGTCCTGTACGAAGGCGAGCAGTGCTGCAATGATGATCGTGATCCCGCCGATAATGGCAATAAAGCTCAACCCGCCATTGCCGATGTTGAAGCCTTCCCAGAAGACCGGGTAGATGCGGGCCACCAGGAAGACGCCAGCAACAACCATGGTCGACGAGTGGAGAAGCGACGAGACCGGGGTGGGGCCAGCCATTGCGTCGGGCAGCCACGTGTGAAACGGGAACTGGCCGGACTTGCCAATTGCGGCGATGAAAAGGGCGACCGACGCCATCACCAGCGCCCAGCTGGACCCATCGCCTGAGAGCGCCCACGCCTGGATGGCTCGAATGTCAAAGCCGTTCGTTCCGAGGTTGTCGACTGCCCACTGGTTGGAACCAAAGAACAAGATCGCCGTGCCAATGAGCAGGCCGACGTCGCCAACGCGCACAGTAAAGAACGCCTTGAGTGCCGAGTGGCTGTTGTATGCGTCTTCCCACCAATGCCCGATCAGCATGAACGAGCAGAGGCCCATGATCTCCCAGCCCAAGATCAGCTGGACCATGTTCGACGCCATCACCATGACGAGCATTCCGCTCGAGAACAGCGTCAACGCTGCGAAGAAGTGCGTGTAGCGACGATCGCCGCGGACGTAGTCGAGGCTAAAGATCTGCACCAGGAACGAGATGAACGCAACAAGCCAGAGTAGGAGGATCGACAAGCCGTCGATGTGCGAGCCAATCCCGAATTCGAGACCCGAGTTCTGCCACCACACCCATTGGCTGACAACGGGTTCAATGAAGGGTTTGGCTTCGGCGCCCTCGGCTGCACGCAGCACGCCGTTGAACATGCCCTGCGCCGCTTCACCGCCGTGGTCCGCAGAGTTGGTTCGCTGCATCCACTGGATTCCAGCGCCGGTGGCGATGACGAGCGACGCACCGATCGACACAAGGCCGAACTCGGCACCCTTGAACGGCATCTTCTTGCCGAGCGCGATGATCAGCGCGAACGCAACCGCCGGGATCAGGGCAATGAGCCAGGCATGCTCCATGAACCAGCCGGAGCTGAGTTCGAGTGCCTTGTATGTTTCTTCGACGGCGAGCACGTCAGCCCTTCATTTCCGAGAGTTCGTCGAGGGCGATCGACTTGCGGTTGCGGTAGATCATCAACACCATGGCGAGGCCAACGCCGACTTCGGCAGCGGCAATTGCGATGACGTAGAGGGCAAACACTTGGCCCTCCTGATTGTTGTTCATCAGCGCGAACGCGACAAGGTTCAAGTTAACGGCGTTGAGGATCAACTCGATCGACATCAGCACCATCACCGCGTTGCGGCGCGCAATGACGCCGAATACACCGATGCAGAACAGCACGGCGGCGAGCAGCAGGAAGTTGACAGCAAGCATGCGGGCCTCAGTCTTTCCGGGCCAGAACGATGGCGCCAATAGCAGCCGCGAGCAGGACGAACGAGATGGCCAGGAACGGCACCAAGAATGGCGACAGCACCTGATCGGCGATTCCCTCGGTCGAGAACGGCGTCCGATCGCCAATGACGGTGTCTTCGTACGTGTCGACGATGACGTAGGCCATCAGGCCGAACAGCAAGAGCGCAACAGGGATGCCCAGCTGCCAGCCCTTGTTGTTGAGGCCCTCTTCCTTGCCAATTTGGGCACGGGTCAGCATGATGCCGAACAGGAACAAGACCATCACGGCGCCGATGTAGACCATGACCTGTGAGACGGCGACAAACTCGGCTGCGGCCAAGATGTACTGCGCTGCGACGCCGGCGAGCACCACCACGAGGTACAGGGCGGCGTGCACGACGTTCTTCGTGGTGACGACGCTGAACGCGGCGAAGATCATGACCGCGGCAATGATGCCAAAGGCGATGTTCTGCGCGACGTTGACATTCTCAGTGGCGAGGATCAAAGCGTTCATCTATTTACTTGCCCCGGCTTCGAGTTCCGGTGCCTCGGGCACGGTTTCCATCCACTCGCCGAGCTTGTCCTTGTTGTGGAGAAGGTCGGCAATCTTCGGCTCGGAGTACTCGTACTCGGGGCTCCAAAAGAGTGCGTCGAACGGGCAGACCTCGACGCAGATGCCGCAGTACATGCACAGCGCGTAGTCGATGTCGAAACGGTCGAGATGGTTGACCTGACGCGGCTTGCCACCGGCACGGCGCGGCGGTGCGAGTTGCTTGTGGCCCTCGATGTAGATGCACCAGTCCGGACACTCCCGTACGCACAACATGCACGAGGTGCAGTTGCCTTCGTGTAGCGCGATGACGCCACGCGCACGAACGGGCGGCGCCTCTTTCTCGTGCGGGTACTGAACGGTGTCGGCACCGTTCTTCAGTGTCTTACCGAGGATCCCGGCAGTGACGCCGAGCCCCTTGAGTAGTCCAGGAACCTTGGGCATCAGAAGACAACCTTCAGGATTGCGGTCGCAGCGGTGTTGGCCAGTGCGAGCGGGATAAGAACCTTCCAGGCAAATGTCTGGAGTTGGTCCTCTCGGAAACGGGGGTAGCTGAAACGCACCCACATGATGACGCCGACGAGGGCGAACATCTTGGTGAACATAATCAGTGGGCCGACGAAGTTCATCCACCAGGCGACATCAGAGATGCCTTCCCAGCCGAACCACGTGAACGGTACGCCCCAGCCGCCGAGGAAGAGCACCGAAGCAATGAAACCGAACACACCGGCAGTGGCGAACTCGGCGATAAAGAAGATCAAGAAGCGGAAGCCCGAGTACTCGGTCATGTAGCCAGAGACGAGTTCGGACTCGGCGATTGGCATGTCGAACGGGCTCTGAGTCAGCTCGGCCTGCACGGCAATCATGAAGATCAAGAAGCCAATGAACTGAGTGAGGATGAACGGGTTGCCAATCCAGCCGACGCCGAAGATCTCGCCGGTGTTCTGCACTTCGATGATCCGGTTGAGGTTCATCGAGCCTGCCTGGATGACCACACCGAGGGTGGCAAGCACCATCGGCAGTTCGTAGGCAATGAGCTGACCACCAGCACGAAGGCCACCGAGGAGTGAATACTTGTTGGCTGACGACCAACCGGCGATCAGAATGCCGAGCACGCTGACCGAGGCAACGGCGAGTGCATAGAACACTCCGGTCTCGAAGTTCGTGAAGTACGCCTGCGGGCCGAAGGGCACCACCACGACCAACAGGAATGTCGACAGGAGCACGATGAGCGGCGCCATCTTATAGATGCGCACGTCGGCGTTGTCAGGCGCGAGGTCTTCCTTCTGCATCCACTTGCCCACTTCGGCAAGAAGCTGCATCGACCCGAACGGCCCCGCTTCCATGGGGCCGAGACGGCTTTGCATGAACGACATCATTTTGAAGAGGAAGATGTACACGATGCCGCCGGCGGGCAGCAGCACGGCGACGAGGCCACCGACGACGCGCAAGATCGACATCAGCCAGTAGGGGATATTCCACTCCGGATACCAGCCCGGGAATTCAGCAGCGAGTTGGGCGAGCATCAGCGATCGATGTCTCCGAGAATGAAGTAGAGCGAGGCGAGGATCGTGATGATGTCAGGGACGTACACGCCCTTGAGCGCCCACGGCACAATCGAGATGTTGTTGAAGCTCGCAGAGCGAATCTTGACGCGGAACGGGCCGAGGCCGCCCTTCGAGACGACGTAGTAGCCCATTTCGCCAAGCGGATTTTCGGTGGCTACCCAGGCTTCGCCTTCGGGCACCTTGATGATGCGCGGCACCTTGGTCATGATCGGTCCTGCCGGAACCTGATCGAGGAGTTGGCCGACGATCTTGCAGGACTCACGCGTCTCTTGGAGGCGGACCCAGCAACGTGCCCACGAGTCGCCGTCAGGATGCGTCCAGACCTTCCAGTCAGCGAGGTCGTAGCTGAGCGGCAGGTCTTGGTCGCGGCGGAGGTCCCAGTCGATGCCGGACGCACGAGCGTTGGCACCGGAGAGGCCGTAGTCCTTGGCGACATCAGCGGGGATCACACCGATCCCGCGCATGCGGCTCTGGAAGATCTCGTTGCCGAACAGCAAGTCGTCGATCGTGTCGCAGAACTCTTCGAGCTTCTTGACAGCACCTTTGGTCTCTTGGATCCAGCCCTTGGGCAGATCGTCCTTGAGGCCGCCAATGCGGTCGAAGTTCGGGTGGAAACGACCGCCAGTGGCGCCCTCGATCAAGTTCAAGATGTATTCACGGTCGCGGAACGCCAGGAAGACCGGCGTGATGGCGCCCATCTGCACACCGAGGTCGCCAAGAAACAGCGACACGTTCGCGATGCGGGACAACTCGAAGAGGATCGTGCGGATGACCTGCGCCCGCGGCGGCGCCTCGATCTCCATCAACTTCTCAGCAGCGAGGATGAACGGCACCTCGTTGGCGAAGCTGCCCAGCCAGTCGATGCGGTTGACCAGCGCAGTGACCTGCGGGAACGTGCGGACTTCGGTGAGTTTCTCGTAGCCGCGGTGCATGTAACCGGCGACCGGCTCGGCCCAGACAACCTGCTCGCCGTCAAGGCGGGCAATGATGCGGAGCGTGCCGTGCGTGGCCGGGTGCTGCGGTCCGATGTTGAGGGTCATGCCCTCGGTCTCAAGCTCGACGTTCAGACGAGCATCGGCAGCTTGAGAGGCGATATAGCTGAGCTGCTGGCGATCGGTCAGCGTCATGAATCAACTCCGGCTTCGTTGGTCACGGCGGGGGCCTCGTCGGCGGGTGCTGCTTCTTCTGCCGGAGGCGCTGCTTCTTCGAAATCAGGCATCGGCTCAACGTCGACGATGCCCGGCCATGGCTTGACCATGCGGGCGAGTAACGGGAAATCCTTCTTCAGCGGGTGGCCCTCAAAATCGCCTGGCAGGTACATGTTGCGGAGGTCGGGATGGTTGTTGAAACCGATGCCGAACATCTCGTGGCATTCGCGCTCGTGCCAGTTGGCACCGGCGAAGAGGTGGCTCCAAGAATCAACCACCTGGTTGTCATCGGCGACGTCGGCCTTGATGGTCACGCCCACGTGGCGATCGATGTCGGTCAGACGAGCGAACACCTGCATGCGGGTCTCGCCACCGGTGTAGCCCTGCTTGATCGTCATGTCGATCTTTTTCGGCTCGTCGTCAGGGTCGTCCTGGCTGTTGCCGAACGGCGACGGCAACCAGTCGATTGCTGACAGGAAGCAGAAGTATGTGAACCCGGCAGCCTTGAGCGCCTGACCCGTGGCCAGCCAGCTCTCGGCGCTCACGCGGACCCAGAGGTCGTCGTTCGGCTTGAGCAGCGTGTCGATCAAGGCGTCGCCGATGTCGTTGCGCAGCGTGTCGATGATGCCTTCGCGGAGGCCATCGCCTGGGAGGACCGCGTCGCCTTGCGGGGTCTGGGTGTCGTCACTCAATTGAGCCACCACCCACCACGATTGGTTCCGGCCGCACGGCCGCAACTTCGGGCATGGGGTTGTCGGAGATGCCGTGCGTGTCGCTGATCAGCTCGCCGTCACGGTCGACTTTGCCAGCTTCCACCGCACGGGTGCGCTGGAGCGTGGTGAACTCGTCGCCGCGCCACTTGGCAGCCATGTCTTCGTTTTTTATGCGCTGCTGCAGGAGCACGATGCCTTCAAGCAGAGCTTCGGGCCGCGGCGGGCAGCCGGGGACGTACACGTCGATCGGGATGATCTGATCGACTCCCTTGGTGACGGAGTAGCTGTCCCAGTACGGCCCGCCGCAGTTGGCGCACGAACCCATCGAGATGGCGTACTTTGGCTCGGGCATCTGCTCCCAGAGGCGCTTGACGGCGGGGGCCATCTTGTCGGTCACGGTGCCGGACACACAGACGAAGTCGGCCTGGCGGGGCGATGCGGGAAGTGGGATGACGCCGAGACGCATGACGTCGTAACGCGGCGAGCCGAAGGCTGCACCCATTTCGATGGCGCAGCATGCAAGCCCCCACTGGTACACCCAGAGGGAGTACGAGCGGCTCAGGTTGAACAGCTTGGTGAGTGGTGCCGGCAGACGGCCCCTGTCAACGAGACCCATGTCAGATCGTCTTTCTCTGCGTGTTCGGGCGAGTGTGGCAGTTCGTGAGGATCAAACCCATCGAAGGAGTCCTCGCTTCCAGGCATAGACGAGCCCGTCGAGCAGGAGCACGATGAACACAAGCATGGCAATGAGCCCGAACGTGCCGTATCGCTCGCTCGATGCAGCCCACGGGAACAGGAAAACGGCTTCAACATCGAAGATCACGAAGAGCAGTGCGAACACGTAGTAGCGAATCTGGCTCTGCGACCAGCCCATACCGACCGGATCGACACCCGATTCGTAGGCGATGCCCTTGTCGTAGTTGGGCTTGGACGGGCGGATGGCCGCGGCGAGGCCGAGCAGCAGCCCGCCAATGGCGAGCGCTGCAATTCCGAACCAGACAACGTTGAGGTAATCGCGAAGAAAGAGCGACATGCGGGCCCGAAGATATCAGGGCATGTGAATCCCTTCCCAACCTCAGCGCCAGGTATTCCCGCCATTCGTCACGTTGTGTTCTTGTTCAGGCATCACTATCGGGCCGCTACGTCGTCGCTGGGGCCGTCCAGCGTCGCTTCATCTTGTCCGAGTCCTGTCGCCGTTCGTCAGGGGTCATCGACCCGCGAATGACCTCGCTGCACACAGGGTGACTCGGCCTGACGGGGTCGCCGGTGACGAGCGTTGCAGCGAGCAGGTCGGCCCTACCGCGATTCGAGTGCGATGCGCTTTTTGGTTGCAGCCCAGGAACAGATCGGGCAGCCCGTGAGATCGTGGCGCTTCGCCGGGCAGTGCTCGCGGCCGAAGTAGATGACCTGCAGGTGACGACGATCCCACGTGTCTTCGGCGAAGACGGCCTTCAGGTCGCGCTCGGTCGTCTCGACGTTCTTCCCGTCGCTCAACCCCCACCGGTCAGCCAAGCGATGGATATGCGTGTCGACCGGGAACGCCGGGAAACCGAATGCCCCCGCCATCACCACGCCGGCCGTCTTGTGGCCAACGCCAGCAAGCCCTTCGAGGAAATCCCATTCAGGGATCAGTTCGCCGCCAGCGTCCAGGATCTGGTGCGCCATGGTCGACAAGTTCCGTGACTTGGTCGGTGCAAGACCGACCTGCTTGATGAACTCAAGGATCTCATCGGGCGAGAGACGCGCCATCTTTTCTGGCGTGTCGGCCACGTCGAACAGCGCCGGGGTGACCTCGTTGACCTTCTTGTCTGTCGTCTGCGCAGAGAGCGCTACAGCGACGAGCATGGTGTAGGGGTTTCGGTGGTCGAGCGGCACCGGAGGGTTCGGATAGAGATCGTCGAGTATCTCGCCGATTCGGTCTGCCTTGTCCTGACGCTTCATCGTCCCGAACCTACTGGCCCACGGCGTTGGGAAGTTCCCCGGTGCGGCGCTCAGTGCACCTTGAAGCGGCCGGAGAGCCGCTTTGCGGCGTCGACAACCAACTGCTGGATGCGCTCTGTGTCACCTTCAGCAGGAAATCGGTAGCTCGGCGCGTTGACGAACAGCGCGCCTTCGTATTGACCGGATGCTCCGCGGAACGGCACGTCGATCGCAGTGATTCCGTCACCAAGATCGTCGAACGACCAGAGCACGCCGTCGGCCACGATCTGAGCAATGCGACGGCGCAGCTCGTCGACCTCGGTGGGTGTCCGGTCGTTGACGCGTTCGAGCGGCTGAGTGAGATAGCTCTCGATTTCATGAGTAGGAAGATGGGAGAGCAGCGCGAGGCCTGCTGGCACCGAGTGCATGGGCGCATAGAAACCGGTGCGGCTCTTGACCTGTACTGCCTCGTCGGGCTGCTCAACGTTGTCGGCCCAGTACACGTTGCGACCGGATCGAACAACGAAGCCGGTTGCCTCGCCGGTCGCTTCGGCGAGTTCAAGGAGGAACGGCCGTACGACGGCAGCCATGTTCGCGTCGTTGTTCGCGGCATCAGCGAGCGCTGCGAGACCCGCACCGAGCTCGTATTCGGTGCTCTCCAAACGTTGCTGCACCGCGCCCTCGCCTTCGAGCGCCGACAGCAGACGCGATACCGTCGACTTGGGGAGACCGACTCGGTCAGCGATCTCGGTGACCCCTGCTGATCCCAGCGAGAGTTCGCGTAACACTGCGAATGCCCGCTCGATCGATTGCACGCGTGCCATATCGTTCCTCCGCGAACAGGTGTACCACCTCGAAGGCAGTCTCCAACACTTCTCTCGCATTCGGGCACCGTCAGTGCAGGGAGGCGCAGTCGTCAGTATCATCCCGCGCACGCCTTTCCCGGAGGGGTCTGGCGTACTGTTCCGCAATACGGTACTGTTTCACGATGCGGTACTGTTCCGCATTGCGGAACAACGGCACGGACCACCACGGTCCGCCCACTCTCTGGAGATTGACAATGAGCGATGACATCGATGCCACGGGCGATGATGAAACGATCGACCTGGCACTGCTGAGCGATGAAGACCTCACGCTGCAGATGCACGACGATCTTTATGACGGCATGAAAGAGGAGATCCACGAGGGCACGATGATCCTGCTTGACCGCGGGTGGGCACCTGACCGGGTGCTGAACGATGCACTCGTCGAAGGCATGCGCATCGTCGGCATTGACTTCCGTGATGGCATCCTCTTCGTCCCGGAGGTGCTGCTCGCCGCTAATGCAATGAAGGCCGGCATGGCAATTCTGCGGCCGCTACTCGCCGAAACCGGTGCGGAATCCATCGGTAAGGTCGTCATCGGCACCGTCAAGGGAGACATCCACGACATCGGCAAGAACCTCGTCGCAATGATGCTCGAAGGTGCCGGCTTCGAAGTCATCGACCTCGGGATCAACACCGACGTCGACGAGTTCATCGCTGCGCTTGACGAGCACAAACCCGACATCTTGGGCATGTCAGCGCTCCTCACGACCACGATGCCGTACATGAAGGTCGTTATCGACACACTTATTGAGAAGGGTCGCCGCCACGACCAAATCATCCTCGTTGGTGGGGCACCACTCAACGAGGAGTTCGGCGAAGCAATCGGCGCCGACGCCTATTGCCGCGACGCAGCTGTGGCCTCGGAACAGGCCAAGGCACTCGTGACTGCGAGGCGCGGCAATCCCGAGCCCGCGGGCCCATCGGTCCGCACCTGACGTGCAACCCCGTCTGCTGATCATCGCCTGCGGGGCGTTGGCCCGCGAGTTGCTCGCCATCACCGAACTCAATGGCTTGACCAACGTGACCGTCGAGTGTCTTCCGGCGTCGCTGCATAACCGACCGAAAGAAATTCCCGAACTCGTCCGCGCCCGTATTCGACGAGCCCGCTGTCAGGTTCCGCCAGACACAATGTGGCGACCCGACCGCGACCGCGACCGAAACACTACGGACCTGATCGACACAGACCTACTCGACACCGAAGTGAGAGTTGTCGACGCCGAACCCTGCAGCAACAACTCACAGTTCGACGAGATCCTCATCGGGTACGCCGATTGCGGCACCGGCGGTTTGCTGGAAAAGGTGTGCGCCGAAGAGGGCGTCGAAATGCTGGCTGGCGCGCACTGCTACCAGTTCTTCGCCACCCACGATCGTTTCGAAGAACTGCAGGATCATGCCCTCGGCAGCTTCTACCTCACCGACTTCCTCGCGCGGAACTGGGAGCGCTTGATCTGGGAAGGCATGGGAATTGCCAAGCACCCAGAACTGCGCGATATGTACTTCGGCAATTACACGCGGTGCGTCTACCTCGAACAGAGCAACGATCCGAAGGCATTGGCGGCCGCACACCAGTGCGCCGACCGGCTCGGGCTCGAGCTTCACATCGAACCGACGGGTTACGGCGAACTTGAAACCGCCGTCGTCGAGTTCACCCAGAGGGTGACGCTGACACGAGGAGACCAGGCATGATCCCTGCACCCGGAAACTCGGAACCCGGCGACCACCTCGACCAGGGCGAAATACGCGAGCGACAAACCGCCCGACGATCGAGCCGCCGGCGCTCGACCACACCATCGGTCAACACGATCTACTGGCGCGATATCCCTGCGCAACTCGCCGCACGACGCGGCGACGAGTCCAGCAAAGTGCTGCTGCACGCTCGGTTTCAGCACGCGATCGACCGCGCCGCTACCGTCGCTGACCTGACCAAAACAGACGACTACGTCGCTGAATGGCGGACCGAATCAACACCGCTGACCGAAGGCGATGTCAGCGCCCAACTCGACCAACTCTGTGCCGACATCGAAGGCCAATACTCACAGGATCGCCTCGAAGCCATCGTCGCCAACGGCGGCCTCGACGTCCCAGTCAACTCCGACTGATCAGTGCCACACCAAGGTTGTCACACCGAGGTCTGACCTCGGCGTGACACGAACCTGACACACCAGCAACGAACAGAATCGACATCATCATGACCGAGACCATCATCAGCTCCGCAACGAGGGAAGTCGTCATCGGCTTCAATCGTCCGTTCGTCATGATCGGCGAGCGCATCAACCCGACAGGCCGCAAGCTGCTCGCTGCCGAGATGAAAGAGGGCAACTTTGATCGGGTGGCCTCCGATGCCCTCGCTCAGGTCGCCGCTGGCGCACAGATGCTCGACATCAACGCCGGCATCCCGCTGGCTGACGAGCCGGCGCTCCTCGCCCAGGCCATTCAGTTGGTCCAGTCGATCACCGACGTGCCCCTGTCGATCGACTCGTCAATTGTCGAAGCACTCGAGGCGGGTTGCGCCGTCTACAAGGGCAAGCCGCTCATCAACTCGGTCACCGGCGAAGACGAGCAGATGGAGCGAGTGTTGCCACTGGTCAAGAAGTACGGCGCTGCAGTCGTGGCGATCTCCAACGACGAGACCGGGATCTCCGAAGACCCCGACGTTCGTTTCGAAGTCGCCCGCAAGATCGTCAACCGGGCCGCCGACTACGGGATCCCGTCGTCAGACATCATCGTCGACCCGCTGGTGATGCCAATCGGCGCCCTGGGTCAGGCCGGCCAGCAAGTGTTCAAGCTGCTCCGCCGCCTTCAGACCGAGCTGAAGGTGAACACCACCTGCGGCGCGTCGAACGTGAGCTTCGGGCTTCCCGAGCGCAACGCAATCACCGGCACGTTCCTCGCCATGGCGATTTCCAACGGCATGACCTCTGCAATCATGAGCCCGCTCCACGACGAAGTGAAGAAGGCAGTCAAAGCAGCCGACGTGCTCGCCGGCCACGACCAAGACTGCGGCGCATGGATCGCCACGTACCGCGAGGGTGGGGGCCAGGCCGCCGGCGATGCAGCCGGTGGCGGCCCGAAACGACGCGGTGGCCGCAGCGCCCGCGTGGCAGACTGACCCCATGGCCAAGCGCCTGTCTGGTTCCCCTCAGGTCAGAAAGGGACACCTTTCGCAATGACATGCAGGGTCGAGTTTGCACCGTCGGGGTTGTCAGTAACGGTCAACGAGGGCACCACCGTGCTCGACGCAGCACGTCTCGCCGGCGTCGACCTCGATTCAACATGCGGCGGACGCGGACTCTGCGGCCGTTGCCAGATCGTGCCCACGAACCTCAACGCACTGACCGGATGGGCTTCGACCGAAGAGGAATACAAAGGCCGTCGGCCGATCCTCGATGGCCAACGCCTCGGTTGCGCAGCGCAGGTCTGCGGAAACCTCAAGGTCGAGGTCCCCGCTGCCAGCCAGGTTCACAAGCAGGTCGTGCGGAAGTCCGTCGACGTGGGCAACATCGAGATCGATCCGCTCGTCCGCTTGCACTACATCGAGTTGGAGAAGGCCGAACTTGGCTCTGACCTGCGCGGGTTGGCCGAACAGATCGCCGAACGACTTTCCAAGACCTACGACGTGACAATGTCACGCCTCGCAACACACGTGCTTCCCCTGATCGCACCGGCCGCCAAGCAGGGCGACAACACGATCACCGTCGCCGTTCGGCATGGCCACGAGGTCTGCGCCGTCTATCCGGGCTACATCGACCAGGCATTCGGCATCGCCGTCGACGTCGGATCGACCACCATTGCGGGACACCTCGTTGACCTGTCGACCGGCGAGATCCGCGCAACCAACGGCGTGATGAACCCGCAGATCCGGTTCGGCGACGACCTCATGTCGCGCGTGTCGTACGTGATGATGAACCCGGGCGGCGAAGTCGAGCTCACTCGATCAGTACGGACTGCACTCGATGAAATGGTGGGCACGCTTGTCGCAGAAGCCGGGATCGACCGCGACGTGGTGCTCGACATGACGATCGTCGGCAACCCAATCATGCATCACGTCATCCTCGACATCGACCCGACACCCCTCGGCCAGGCGCCGTTCTTACTCGCAACCGACAGCTCCGTGGTCACGTCGGCTGCCAACCTCGACATCGACGCTCGGTTCTGCGAGGTCTACCTCCTCCCCTGTATCGCCGGCCATGTGGGCGCCGACACGGCTGGCGCGATTCTCGCCGAAGGGCCGCACCGCAGCGACGCCCTCCAACTTCTGGTCGACGTCGGCACGAACGCCGAGATCGTGTTTGGCAACTCGGCTCATGTACTGGCTGCCTCCTCCCCCACTGGCCCGGCCTTCGAAGGCGCCCAGATCTCTGCCGGCATGCGCGCCACGGCAGGTGCCATCGAACGGGTCCGCATCGACCGCGACACGCTCGAACCCAGAGTCAAGGTGATCGGCTCCGACCTCTGGTCAGATGACCCTGGCTTCGACGCCGAAACCCGCTCGCTCGAAATCTCAGGCATCTGCGGATCCGGCATCATTGAAGTAATGGGCGAGCTATATCTCTCGGGGCTCATCGACGTCGACGGCACCGTGCGTTCTGACGGGCCGGCCAAGACGTCGCGCATCTTTGCCCACGGACGCACGTTCTCGTACCGGCTGTTCGGCGATGCCGACGAACCGGCAGCGAACATCAACGTCACCCAGGATGACGTGCGTGCCATTCAGCTCGCGAAAGCGGCACTGCGCGCTGGCATCGACCTGCTGTGCGAACACGCCGGCAAGACCGACCCGAACGAAATTGGCTCGGTTCGGCTCGCCGGAGCGTTCGGGGCTCATATCGATCCGCTCTATGCCAAGGTGATCGGCCTCGTTCCTGACGTACCGGTCGCGAAGGTCGCATCGGTTGGCAACGCTGCAGGAGCCGGCGCTGTTCGAGCCTTAGTGTCGGCCAGCCAGCGCGCCGAGATCGAAGAGACGGTGCGGCGCGTGAACAAGATCGAGACGGCGACCGAGCCAAGGTTCCAGGATCTGTTCGTCAATGCAATGGGGTTCCCGCACACGACCGAGCCGACTCCAAACCTCGCCACCGAGACCACCCTTCCGGTTGCCCAGGCGAAGCCCGAAGGCGCTGGCGACAGACAACGCACCGGCCGCCGGCGCCGCCCGGCCTAGAGGCGAGCAGCAGACCGGGTCAAATTGCTGGCCTGACGTTGCCAGGTGGCTACCCGTCCGGAACTGACCCGATCAGGCGCGTTCCGCACACCCCTCGCCTGTTCTGTATGATGGAACTGTTCCGCATTGTGGAACCCCCGGATGGGGACGTGCAACGAATGGGGTGTGCAATGAGTGACGAACGACGTGGACATCGGTCGGGTGGCCGCGCAGGGCGAGCCGCGAGCCGTGCATCCACAGCAGCCCCGATTCCCCCGTATCTACAGCGTCAAATCAAGCCGTACGAGTTGGTCACTGACGAACAGTTAGAGATCATCGAGCACAACGCCGACACCATCCTCGAAACAGTCGGCATCGAGTTCCGCAACTACCCGACGGCCCTCGAGATGTGGCGTGCAGCAGGCGCCGACGTCGACGGCGAGCGAGTTCGTTTTCCACGCGGACTGTGCCGCAAGCTCGTGCAAGACAACGCACCGCGCCAATACACGCAGCACGCTCGCAACCCAGAACGCAACGTCGAAATCGGCGGTAACAACACCGTCTTCGCACCGAACTACGGCTCGCCCTTCGTCTACGACCAGGACAACGGCCGACGGTACGCAACGATCGCCGATTTTCAGAACATCGTGAAGCTCGCGTACATGTCGCCAAACCTGCATCACTCGGGCGGCACGGTCTGTGAACCCGTTGATGTGCCGGTCAACAAGCGTCACCTCGACATGGTGTACGCGCACCTCAAGTACAGCGACAAGGCCTTCATGGGCTCGGTCACCGCTGGCGAGCGGGCGGCCGACTCGGTCGAGATGGCACGGATCGCATTCGGCGGCGACCTGCAAGATCGCACGGTGATGTCGTCGCTGATCAACGCCTCGTCCCCACTCGTCTGGGACGACACAATGCTGGCTGCCGCCGAGACCTACGCGGCTGCCAACCAGGCATGCGTCATCTCGCCATTCATCCTCGCCGGCGCCATGGCCCCAACCACTTCGGCTGGCGTCGCGGCACAAACTCTTGCAGAAGCATTGGCCGGCATGGCCTTCTGCCAGCTGGTGCGCCCCGGTGCTCCGGTGATCTTCGGATCATTCGCATCATCGATGTCGATGGCAACTGGCGCACCGACGTTCGGGACACCCGAGCCGGCGATTGTCCTGTACACCGTCGCTGCACTCGCCCGCCGACTCGGCGTCCCGTTCCGCTCGGGTGGCTCACTGACCGCATCGAAGCTGCCTGACGCTCAGGCGGCATACGAGTCGGCTTCGACGATCATCCCGACCGTCATGGCAGGCGTCAACTTCGTACTGCACGCGGCTGGCTGGATGGAGGGCGGCCTCGCCGTCGGCTACGAGAAGTTCATGATGGACGCCGACCAGCTCGGCATGATGATGGCGCTCGCCAAGGGCCTCGACATGAGCGAAAACGGCCAAGCTATGGAACAGCTCACCGTGCACACACCGGGCGACCACTTCCTCGGAACAGCCCACACCTTTGCCAACTTCGAAACCGCGTTCTATCGGTCGACGATGGCCGACAATTCGAGCTACGAGCAGTGGCTCGAAGACGGTTCGACCACCACCGCCGACCGCGCCAATACCGCGTGGAAAGAGTCGCTGGCCTCCTACGAAGCACCGCCACTCGACGATGCAATCGACGCTGAACTCCTCGACTTTATCGGTCGGCGCAAGTCCGAAATGCCCGACGGTATCGGCTGACTTCCGCCCACCCCGTCGCGTCGGCCACACTGGCGCAATGAGTGCAGCAACAGAGGGTTCCGCAATCGTCGATGTGAACGCGTCGGCTACTGACGTCTTCGCCTACCTCACCGATCTCGACCGCCTTCCCGGCCTCAGCCCAGAGAACGTCCGCTGCGAGTTTCTCGACGGGTCGACCGAGGTCGCCGTTGGCGCAACCTTCCGTGGCTACAACAAGGCCCGTGGCTACGAATGGCATGCCGACTGCGTGGTCACTGAGTTCGAACCGGCCAAGTCCTTCGCCTACTCGGTGCCGCCAAAGTTCGAGCATGCCACCGTTTGGCGCTACGAGATCACGCCGACCAGCAATGCCACATGCACCGTGACCGAGTCATTCGAAGCGCCGCTACTCGAATTGCCGGAGATTTACCCCGGCAAAATTGAAGGTCGTCGCGACAACCTCGAGCAAGCGTGCCAGACGACCATGAACAACCTCCGCGCCGCCTTCGAATAGTCACGAAAGGGGTCAGGCCCCTTTCGCAACTCTGTCGCGAGTTCATCACAGTTGCGAAAGGGGCCTGACCCCAAACGCAACTAGTTGGTCTTGAGCGCGATCACCAGGCAACCCAAGCCGAGTGAGCCATAGACGAGTGCCCCGAGCACCATCGGCGTCACCGTGGTGTCGATCTGCGCATCGACGATGGCCGCGAACGCTGCCCCGACGCCGAGTTGTGCCACGCCCAGAATCGCGGCCGCAGCACCCGCCTTGTCTGCCATCGGTTCGAGCGCGAGCGACGCGCTCATCGGCCCCATGATCATGCCCATCGCGTTTGCAACCAATGCCCAGCCGAACCACCACCACACCGATGGCACGCCGTCGGCAAGCAGCGTGCCGACCAGGCCAACGACGCTCACCACGACGAACACCGTGGCTGCGCGGATGACCATCTTCTCCGCCCCGTACATGACGATCAATCGACGGTTGAAGAGCAACGCAAGCGCCATGCCGATGCCTGACGCACCGAAGAACAACGTGAACTGCGCGTCGCGGCCGTAAATGTTGTCGAGCACGACCTGCGCACTGCCAAGCCATACAAAAAATGCGCCTCCGAAGAATGCCTGGGCGAAGAGAACCCACAGCGTCACGCGTGTGCGCATCACCGCACCGAAGGCCTCACGGATCGGCGCGAGTTTGATTGGACGTCGCAGTTCAGGCGCCAAGGTTTCACCGAACCTGATGGCCCAAACGAGCGTCACCCCCGCAAGCACGAGGCCGGATAAGAACACCAGCCGCCAGTCACCGACGACGAGAATCGCCTCACCGACGAACGGCATGAAGATCGGTCCGAGCAGAAAGATGGCGCTGAATGTGCTGACGACGCGCGCCATCTGGTCTCCGGCAAACAGGTCGCGGGCGATCGCCATGCGCATCACGGTTGGCGACGATGCGCCAAGACCCCACACGAACCGAGCGGCCAGCAGCGCCTCCAGGTTGGGCGAGAGTGCGCTGCAGATCGCACCGACGGCATACACGGAAATACCCGCGATGAGCACCGGCCGCCGGCCGAAACGGTCTGCCAGGATTCCGTAAGACAGCTGTCCGACCGCCATGCCGGCGAAGTACACGGTGCCCGTGATCGCCGGGCTCATGCCACGCTCGTCGAGGTCGAATGCCGCTGAGAGTTGGTCGAATGCCGGCAGCGCGGCGTCGATCCCAAAAGCCATCAGGACGCCGATGAATGCGAGAAACGCTATGACCGATCGTTCCGTTCTGACCCGTCCCACGTCGTGCACCGGGGAACCATAGCGACCCTCGCACTGTTCGGCGACCGGGCATATCGGCTGTCGTGTTCGTCAGGCCAGGCGATCAACGCAGGTGCTGCGATCTCGGCACCGCCAGTGCTGATAACGGCGCAAGCAGAGAAAATGGGGCGCGCCGACTACGTTGCGCACATGGCAAACAACGACATCGTGATGTTGGAAGGTGGGCCGCTGATCGACGTGGCTGCCCTCGAAGATGCACTCGGCTGGACACTGCAGCCCAAAGGCCTCTGCAAGGACGACACCTGCGTCATCGTTCACGATCGCGCCGCGCTGATGAGCGGCGACCGCGTCGACGTCACCGTCGTGGCATCCCTCATCGACCGGCCTGCAGCGCACGACGCCGCATCCGGCCTTGTTGCCATCGGCGCCCCGCGCGATCTGCGCCGCGCCGCCGTCAACGACATGCGGGCACCTGACTTCACGTTGCCCGACCTCGACGGCTTGCCGATGAACTTCTCCGACCATCGCTCCAAGAAGCGACTGCTCGTCGCGTTCTCATCGTGGTGAGGCTGTCTCCTCGATCTGCCAGGTTGGCAGGCACTCCAAGATGAACTCACTGATCACAACTTTCAAGTGATTGCTGTCGCCGTCGACGAAGACGTCGAGACCATCCGTGGCGCCGCTGACGGAATTACATATCCCGTCCTGATCGACGCCGACCATGTCGTCGCCGAGTTGTACGCGATTTCGAACGTGCCGACAGTGCTGATGATCGACGAGGACGACAACATTGTCCAGCCGAACTGGAGTGCCTACGCGAGCGACACGTTCCGAGAGCTCACCGGCATCGACTCCGAGATCCAAAAGGACCACATCCGCGCATGGGCCAAGGACGGCACGCTTCGGATGTCGCCCGAGGATGCAAAGGGTGCAGTCGACGATCTGAGTTCGGAGGAGGAGCAGGCCCGATTGTTCTTCCGAATCGCCACGCGCCTCCGCAATGACGGCGACGCCGACGGAGCCGAAAGGAACTTCGTCACGGCGATCGATCTCGCACCACACGACTGGACCGTGCAACGTGCGGCCCAGCCATTGCGGGGCATCAACCCCTTCGGCGATGCATTCATGGAGCTCTACACCGCCTTCAACGACGCCGGCCGACCGTTCCATGGGGTCACTGGCCACTGACGCTCTGTCCCGTTCCGTCTCGGCGGTAACGAGAGAGTCGATACGGTGAGCTGATGGCAGAGACGTTTCACCTGGGGCTCAATGCCTCCGACATCAGCGGCGCAACTTTGGCGATCGTGCCGGGCGACCCCGACCGGGTCGCGCGCATCGCACAACTCCTCGACGAGCCGCGAGCACTGGCTGCCCATCGGGAGTTCACATCATGGATCGGAAAGCTCGACGGCAACTCGGTCGTGGTCTGCTCGACCGGCATTGGCGGACCGTCGACGTCGATCGCTGTCGAGGAACTTGCGCAGCTCGGCGTGACGACCTTCCTCCGGGTCGGCACCACTGGCGGGATCCAACCGAACGTCAACCCAGGCGACGTAATCGTCACGACCGGAGCGGTGCGACTGGATGGGGCAAGCTTGCACTTCGCACCGATGGAGTTCCCCGCCGTTGCGGACTTCGAGTGCACGACCGCCCTCGTCGCCGCTGCTCGCGACTCCGGCTCAACCACCCACGTCGGCATCACCGCGTCGAGCGACACCTTCTACCCGGGCCAAGAACGCTACGACACGACAACTGGTCGTGTGGTCGAACGACTCCGTGGGTCCCTCGACGAATGGCAGTCGATGGGCGTACTCAACTACGAGATGGAGTCGGCAACCCTGTTCACGATGTGTGCATCGTCAGGTTGGCGCGCCGGATGCGTCGCCGGCGTCCTCGTCAACCGCACCCAGCAAGAAATGCCAGATGCCGCAACAATCGCTGCAACAGAGTCGAACGCAGTCGCCATCGTGGTGGCGGCGGCCCGCCAACTCGCTAGCTGATCAGAGATCGTTCGCGGCGATGAACGCTCGGTAGACGTCGAGCAGTGACTGCTTTTGCACGTCCGTCAACGCCTCATCGGTCTGAATCGTCGACTCGGTCGACACCACATCACCCCCTGGCCGGTCACGGCCGAGGAAACGCAGCAGCTTTTCGGCCGGCACGTTTAACGCCGACGACAGACCATTGACGACCCGGACGGACGGTTCATGCAGTCCTCGCTCGAGCTGACTGAGATAGGCGTCAGAGAGGTCGGCAAGTTTGGCGAGCTCGCGTTGGCTCAACTCCGCGAGTCGACGCTGGCTGCGGATGAAATCGCCGAGCGCGCCAGCTCCCCACGTCTGGCCATCGCCTGCGTTGTTCGACTTCGAACTCATTTGGTGATCCTGCCTGACAAGGGGTGACAAGCGACGATGTCCCGCCGAAACTCGGCGGGACATCGGTCGTGTTCACGCAGCGCTCGCCGCACCGTCACCCAAGGGGGGATGGGGTCCGGTGCAGGGCGCTGAGCGGATCACTTCGTGGCAGCAGCCGGTGCCTTCTTGGCTACCGGCTTCTTGGCTACCGGCTTGGCCTCTTGGATCTTGAGCATCTCGATGAAGCGCCCGTTCATGTCACGGTTCATGTCAGCGGCACGCTCGACGAAGGAGATATAGCGCTTTCCGGTTTCGGCAGCGGTCGGGAACTCAGGGAGTTGGAAGCGGCCAGCGAACGGCAGCTCCGGCATGGCGGGAACTTCGACGGCGCGAGTGATGGCGTCGACGGTCTTCGCTGCAAACTCGACGGCCTTGCGGTTGGCGTCGAGGACCTTGTCGTTGGTGCTCGTGTAGCGAGCGGAAGCCGTTTCGAGCTGATCATTGATCTTGGCGATGATGTAGTTGCGCATTGGATGCTCCAGTGACTTGAGAGTTGTTTTTTTGAGGGGTGTGTTCTCGGGGATTGCGTGATTTGCTTTCGTACTGCGTACTTTATCTTGCATTCAACAGAATGTAAGACGTTTGCATGAAATCTTTCGCAATCGGTCACCGGTGTCCCCGTAACCGGTGGCTGGTGGTCTCACAACTGGTGGAACTCGTCGCACTAGATTCACGGCTCGTGCCTGCCTCCCTCACCCCAGATTCGCCGTCGTCCAGAACGACGAGTTCTGCGCCGGCCCCATCCACGACCGGCTCAGTCACCATTCTCGACGGCGGGATGGGCAAATTTCTGCGGCGAATCGGCGCACCGTTCCGCCAGCCCGAGTGGTCTGCGCTGGCCCTCATCGAGAGCCCCGACCACGTGGTCGACGCGCACACGCAGTTCATAGACGCAGGCGCCCAGGTGATCATCACCAACAACTACGCCGTCGTTCCATACCATCTCGGTGATGACCGCTTCGCGGCTGATGGCGCGAACCTCATCGAGCTGTCAGGACGCCTCGCACGCCAGGCTGCAGGCACCGCTGGGGTGGTGCTTGTCGGCGGTTCGTTGCCACCGTTGTTCGGCTCCTACGAACCGGACCTCTACGACGCAGATCGAGCCCCCGGCATGTATGCACTCATCGTGCAGCAGCTCGACCGGTACGTCGATGTATGGATCGCCGAGACGCTCAGCCTGGTCGCCGAACTCGACGTGATCGTCGCAGCGATCCGCGAGCATGGATCGGGACAGCCCATCTGGGCATCGTTCTCGCTGCCAGACACGTACGACGGTCAGATCGCGCTCCGCTCGGGCGACACCATCGACGACATCATCGATGTCGTCACCGAGCACGCTGATGTGGTCGAGGCCGTGATGTTCAATTGCGCGCTGCCGGAGCAGATGACACCAGCCATCAATGAGCTCGCTGAGAAGGTTGCCACCTCCAAACTTGACGTACGAATCGGCGGCTATGCCAACGGCTTCCCTCACGCGCGGCAACCCGAATACGCCGCAAACAACACGATCTTCGAGCGTCGACCAGATCTCGATGCGGCCAGCTATGCCGAGATCGTGGCCGGCTGGGTTGAGGCCGGAGCGACAATCATCGGCGGATGCTGCGACATGTACCCCGAAGACATCGCCGCGCTGGCAACCCGATTCAGCTCACGATTGTCCACTTTTGACCCGAGGGAAAGTGGACTTTTCGGGGCTACTTGATGAGCGCGACGACCTTGCCGTAGGTCTTCCGGTCGGCAAGGTCCTGCAGGGCCTGCGCCGCCTGATCGAATGCGTACGGCGGGTAGATCGGCGGGTCGATGGTGCCTGCTGAGGCCATCGCGAGCAGCTTGGTCATCTGCTGTTCGAGCGCCTCGGGGTAGCGAGCTAATGCTGCTCCCCAGTGCACCCCGACCACGGAGTAGCTCTTGAGAAGCGCGTGGTTCGTCTTGAACTCGGGGATGCCGGCGACAAAACCGATCACCAAGAGTCGACCATCCCATCCCATGCACCGGCGGACCTGCTGGAAGGTGTCGCCACCGACCGGATCGTAGGCCACGTCGACACCACCGCCGCTTGCCTCACGGACGGCGTCGACCCAGTCGGGATTCTCCTGATGGTCGATCACGACGTCAGCCCCGACGTCTTTGAGCACTTGCACCTTGGTAGCACCACCGGCGACTGCGATGGTCCTGGCGCCCATGGCCTTGGCCAACTGGATTGCCGCCGTACCGGTGCCTCCGGCTGCGCCCGTGATCAACACGGTCTCGCCTGCCTGCAGCTTGGCCCGATCCTCAAGTGCGTAGAGCGTGGTGCAGTAGTTGATCGGAATCGCGGCAGCCGTTGCTGCCGACACGCCATCAGGCACGGGGAACAACCCGGCGGCCGGATGCACCGTCTGTTCAGCGAGGCCTCCGCCTCCGAGGTACGCAACGCGCTGACCGATTTCGACGCCCGTGACGCCTTCACCAAGCGCTGCGACGGTGCCGCACGACTCGCCACCCGGGACATGTCCGGGATGTGACTTCACCTGGTACATCCCGCGACACGACAGGACGTCGGGGAACGCGAGGCCGACGGCCTCTTGGTTGATGAGCACCTGGCCCGGGCCTGGTTCGGGCGCTGCCTCGTCCATGAGTTCGAGTTGGTCGATCGGGTCACCGTGAGCTGTGAGTCGCCAAATCTTCATGTTGGCAACAGTACGCGATCGCTTCGCCGAGCATTCAGCCGCAGCGAAAGGAAACCCCTGCCCAGCTCAGTTGCCGGCGACCCGGCGATCGTGGCCAACCCAATGCGGTTCGCGCAGCACCTTGCGTTGGATCTTGCCCACCGGGCTCTTCGGCAACGGTACGGCACGGAGTTCGATGTGCGTTGGCTTCTTGTACGAGCCGAGCCGATCAACGCAGAGCGATCGGATCTCATCAATGATCCTGGCATCATCGATGGCGATGCCATCAGCCACCGAGCACACCGCCATCGGCGTCTCACCCCACTTACCGTCTGGCACCGAGAACACCGCCACTTCAACGACGCCAGGGTGGTCGGCAATGACATTCTCCAGCTCGGCCGGCCAAATGTTGAAGCCACCCGAGATGATCATGTCGTCCTTGCGGTCAAGCACGTAGAGGTAGCCGTTCGCATCAAGTCGCCCGATGTCGCCAGTCAGTACGAACCCGTCGGGCGTAATGCGTTCAGCAGTCGCCTCGGCGTTGTCCCAGAACTCCAGCATCTGGCCGTCACACTTGACAGCGATCTCCCCTTCGGCGCCGATCGGCAACTCCCGCGTGCTGTCATCGGGGTCGCGAATCTGCAGATAGGCGAACGGCAACGCACGGCCGGTCGAGCGAAGCGGCTCCGAACCCTCGACTTCTGAGAACCACTCTTCGGGGCCCATCATGCACACCGGCAGCGCCTCCGTCTGCCCAAAGCCTTGGTAGAGCACCATGCCAAACACGTCACGGGCGAGCAGTGCGGTCTCGTCAGCGATTGGCGCGCCGCCGATCTGGATCACCTTGAGTGCCGACCAGTCACGGCTCCGCGCCGTCTCGTTGCGGGCGAGTGCATTCAACATTGCGGGCACGGCGAACATGTAGCTGATTCGCTCACGCTCCATCACCTCGATCGTCTCCGCCGGATCGAAATGATCAAGCAGCACGTTTGCGCCACCGCTCAACCACGTCGGCGTGTACAGGTAGCCAGAGCCGTGTGAGATCGGCCCGACGTGAAGGCACCGTTCGCCTGCGATCATCGGTGGAAAGTTGTAGAACCAGTCACGCCCGGCAGCGAGCCACGAACGATGGGTATAGGCAACACCCTTCGGCTTGCCTGTGGTGCCACCGGTGTGGCGGATGATGTACCAGTCGTCCGGATCAATCAGGACGTTCGGGTCGGCATCAGCGTGCGCGCCGAGCCACCGCTCGTAACCCGAATCGCGGACGATGACGTGTTCGACGTCGGGGAGTTCGGCACAAATAGCTTCGATTTCGTGCGCGTAGTGCTCGGCGACGATGACCGCACGACAGCCCGTGTGATCAAGCATGTGGATGTGTGCCTCAGCTGAGTTGCGGGCGTACAACGGCACACGCACAAGACCGGCAATGGTTGCACCTGCAAAAAGATCTTGCGCTTCGATGCTGTTGTCTTCAAGGACACCAATTCGGTCACCGGGAACGAGGCCGAGGGCCAGCAGCGCGTTGGCGAGCCGGATGCCGCGGGTCCACGCCTCGGCGAATGTCAGCTGGCGATCGCCATGGATCACTGCCGTCCGTTGCGCGTTCAGTGTTGCGGCCTGTGCCATGAGTCCTCGGACGTCCATTTGCACAGTCTCATCTGTCAGCCAATGGGGCAACGACCTGGCCGCTCGGTATCGGCGCTGCGCGGATCGTCCCACGCTCCTACGGTGTGCTTGCATAGGGAAATGGCGAGCGCACCTCCGGTACCGGCTGACCCGAGGCCCCACCTGATCGACTGTTGCATCGACGGATCCGCGTGCACGGCATGCGGCCATGTTGCGGCTCGGAGGCACGACCGCTGCGAGCGATGCCTTGGTCCGACCGTGCCAACGTCGTTCGGGCCCGGCGGCATTGTCTGGTCGTCGACCACCGTGCACCTCCGCGTCGGCGACCTCACTCCCCCGTTCGTTCTCGCATACGTCGACATTGATGGTGGGCCACGCGTCCTGGCCCGCATTGTTGGCGCGACCGAAGTCCCTGCCGGGGGCGTCGTGCGATTCGTCGGCGAAGATCACGGCGACCTGCTCGTCGAGGCGGTGGTGTCATGACCGACCGCCGAGTTGGTATTGCTGGCGTTGGCACCTCACACTTCGGGCGCTTTCCCGATCGACGCGTCGAGGAGTTGGCATGGGAAGCAATCATCGAAGCGATCGACGACAGCGGCTTCGCACCATCTGAGATCGACGCTGCGTTCGTCGGCTCCGTGTTCGGCCCGCCCGGTCTTGCCAATCGTGTGCTCGCCGGTACCGGGCTCGGTGGTATTCCGACTTTCAAGATCGAGGCAGCCTGCGCGAGCGGAACCGTGGCGCTGCACGAAGCGCAGCAGGCGGTCGCGTCGGGGCGCTATCAGCGGGTGATCGCCGTCGGCGTCGAACAGCTGTCGACGCAGTTTGCCGGGCCAATCGTGCCCGAACTGAGCGACCCCGAAGGCCGTGCAGGGTTGGCGATGCCAGCGCTCTATGCGCTGCAGGCAAGTCGCTACCTACAGGAGTTCGACGTCGACCCGGCGCTCCTCGCCGAGGTCGCTGTGAAGAACAAGGCCCATGGTGCGCTCAACCCGCGTGCCCACCTCTCGGGAACTCCGCCGACCAGGGCCGAGGTGTTGGAGAGCCGACCAATCGCCGGGCCGTTGACCCTGCTGCAGTGCTGCCCGATGTCTGATGGCGCGGGCGCCGCGGTGATCACCACGTTCGACCCCGACTCCAGGCCCAACGGGCACCGGCAGGTCGAGATTGTGACCAGCCAGTTTTCGTCCGGTCCGCTCTGGACGTCGAGCGACACCGAACCGTGGGGCTTCCAAACAGTGGCGCGCACCGCGGCCCGGGCATTCGCCGAGGCAGGGTTATCGGTCGAGGACGTTGACGTGTTCGAGGTGCACGATGCGTTCACGATCGGTGAAATCCTCACACTCGAAGCAATCGGTGTCGCCGCTCCGGGCGAGGGTGCAGCACTCGCTCCGTCAGGCCACACGCGCTTGGGTGGGCCACAACCAGTCAATCCCAGTGGCGGGCTGTTGTCTCGCGGGCACCCGCTCGGCTCGACCGGTCTGGCCCAAACCGCCGAGTTGGTCTGGCAATTACGCGGAGAGGCAGGCGAACGCCAAGTCGATGGCGCACGAGTCGGGCTCCTTGAAACAATGGGCGGCGGCGCGGCAGGCGTCGATGCAAATGCGTGTGTCATCGCGTTGTTGCGCGGACCCGGCTCGTGAACGCTCCGACGAGCGGCGTCGATCTTCTCGCGCCTGACGCGATCACTGATCCCCACGCCATTTTCGCTGCGCTGCGCGAGATGGGCCCGATCGTGTGGCTGACTCGACATCGGGCGTGGATGTTCACCACTCACGAAGCAGTCCGACTTGGTTTCCACGATCAACGGCTGTCGAGCGATCGGCTGACGCCACTCGAGGCGCGGCTCGACGACACCTCACGCGCCGCACTGGGGCAGACCTTCGACCTGTTGCGCGGCTGGATGGTGTTCCACGACGGGCCCGAGCACAACCGGTTGCGGGAGCCGCTCCGTCGTACGTTCACTCCGTCCCGTATCAGCGACCTCCGGCCGCGGGTCGAAGAGATTGTCGACGAGTTACTCGATGAACTTGCTGACATCGACGAACCCGACCTCGTCCGCGACTTCGCGTTTCCGCTGCCGGCAATCGTGATTGCGGAACTGCTCGGGGTCCCAGCGGAGGATCGCGACGACTTCAAGCACTGGAGCGATCAGCTCGCCGCCATCGTCTTCGGCTCGGCTAATCGAACAGCTGGCATCGAGCGGGCTGCAGCAGGCAGTGCCAAGTTCATCGACTACTTCACGAGCCTGGTCGATCGATACACCAACGAGCCAACCGACAACTTGATTTCAGCGCTCATCGAGGTCACCAACGACGACCCCGATGCAGGCCTGGCCCCGACCGAGTTGATCGGGGCGCTCACGTTGCTGCTGTTCGGCGGCCACGAGACGACGACCAACCTGATCTCGAACTCGATGCATTCGCTGCTCCAACACCCTGAGCAGCAGCGGCTGTTGGGGTCACGGCCCGAGCTGCTGGGCGGGGCGCTCGAAGAACTGCACCGTTTCGACGGCTCGACGAAACTGATGGTGCGCATCGTCGGTGAAGCCCACGAGCGCGACGGCATCGCCATGGCCGTTGGTCAGACCGTGTTCCTGGGCGTGCTCGGCGCCAACCGCGATCCAGTCGTGTTCGACGACCCTGACGACCTGCGCATCGATCGCTCGAATGCCCGCTCGCATCTGGGCTACGGATACGGCGGCCACTTCTGTCTTGGCGCAGCCCTCGCTCGGCTGGAAGCCGAGGTGGCGATCGGTCGCCTGATCAAGCGATTCCCTGAGCTCGCACTCCGCGACGACGCTGCAGTCACGTGGGGCGAGGTGCTACTCGGGCGCGGCCCGACCATGCTGCCGATCAGCATCTGACATCGCGGCGAACTCGGACCATTACGCCACTGTGGGTCGTGTTCCCCCTGCAACTTGTTGGTCCTGCACACCAAGACCGTCGTGCCCGTCAACAGCTCACACATCGACCACCAGTACCGTTGGTCGTCGAACACAACAGCGTCGACAAGGGTGATACCAGCGACTTCGAGCTGGCGCTGGAGGTACTGCTCGACATCGTGCTCAACGGGAAGCTCGCAAGGATCCGTGAGGCCCGAAGGTCGTTCGTCGATCACGACCCAGATCGGCGAGCAAGACTGCTCGGGCCGGCCATCCAAAAACGCCTCGATGAGCCGATTCGGTTGCGCGGCCCAATCGGCGAGCGAATTGGAGCACGTTGCTCGCGTTCCACAGGCGAAGCGACCATCTCGGGCAAGGTGCCAGCTGTGTGTCCGGCGCTGCCCGGTGAGGATTCCTCCCTCGAGAGCAAACTGTGCGACGTCATCGGCACAGACGAATGGGCGGTCGGGAACATCGAGATCTGGCAGCAGACAAGGGAGCCGTAACGCTGGTAGTAGATCGAGAATATGACGCATGGGGACCCTCCGGGGCAGTGCAGGAGTAGGTCGCTCAGCGACAAGCCGGTCGTGAGACGCCGGTAATACCAGTATGACTCGACGTTGTCACACGGCGACCGGCGACAAGACCGCCGGCACCATCAGTAGCTGGCACCGAGGCCGGCGCGCGCGTCGGTCTGGATGCCGTACGGCGGAATCGGGTAGCGCAGGCCGTTGCGTGACAGTGCCTCCATCCCGTCGATGGCCCGCACGAGTTGATGCGGCTGCAGCGCCATCAGCATCTCATCGTCGTGCACACCGCCGTAGCGACGTTCGGCGTAGCACGGGATCGACAGGCTCGGCTCGCCAGTCGACAGCGCGCGGCCCCACGAGTCAGCACACGACGACTCACCAACACAGCCCCACTCGAGCTTCTTGTATCCCGACCACTGGAGCCCATTGATCAGCAGGATCATCTGTCCAGGCGTTGCGTAGATCATGCAGATGTCCGGCGGATCGAGACGGCCCGTGCTGAGCGGCGACACCGCCATTGCCTCGTACTTGCCAATGGGGACGACATGCATTGCGGCTTGGTGCGCGGCGGAGTCTTCGATCGTTTCGAACCACACGCCAGCCATGTGCTTGCCCGAGTACCACTCGTCATCCTGAGCGCCGAGCCCGAGCACGGCCTGGCACTGAGCACCAACCAAATCGGCGCCAGTGATACCAACGGTCCAGTTGAGGCGCGATGCCATCGACACGATCTGATCGGCGGTGTGGATGTCTTTTGGCCGTCGGATCTTCGGGACTGCTTCCATCTCGGCTGCGGTCTCGAACATTTTCATACCGATCGGCGTCGTGCGGATGCGGAGCACCTTGTCGAGTCGGGCCAGGGTGGTCGGCCAGTCGAGATCGCCGGGCGTGCCCTTTCGAATGCGAACAGATTGATCGTTGCCGGTGTCGGTCATGCGGTGCTCCCAGAGTGGTTGTGTCGGTGCGTGGACAATGTGGCGGCGATCCGATCGATCACCCTGTCGAGAATTTCGGACGATGTCGCCACGTTGATCCGGGCGCATCCCAGGCCACCAGTCCCGAACTTCGCGCCACTTGACAGCGCCACCTGCGCGTGTTCAAGCAGCCAGTCGGACGGGTCATCGCCAATGTCGTATGCGGAGAAGTCGAGCCACCCAAGGTACGTCGCTTGCGGGAGTTGAAAGCCGACGTCGGGAAGGTCTGCGGCGAGTCGGGTTGCAAGCTGATTGCGGCGGGCCTCGATGGTTCGGCTCGCCGCCGTCAGCCAGTCGTCGCAGGCCGTCCACGCAGTGATCGTGCCGGTGATCCCGAGCGTGCTTGGTGAGCCCTGCAGGTGGCCCGGCATTGTCGCCAGGGTTGCCGCGAGCGGTGCGTGGTCGATGTGCGCAACGGCGGTACGTAGCCCGGCGAGGTTGAAGGTCTTACTCGCTGAGCCAAGGGTGACCAGTCGGCCGGCGAACCGCTCGTCGGTTGCGCCCAACGGCGTAAATCCCACTTGATGGGTCAGGTCGCCCCAGATCTCGTCGGTGATCACGAGTAGGTCATGCCGCTCGGCAATCTCGGCGACGGCTGCTCTTTCGTCGGCGTCGAAGATGCGGCCGGTCGGGTTGTGGGGGTTGCAAAACAGGATGATCTTCGTCGTGTCGTCGATCGCGGCTTCGAATCGTTCGACATCGAGCTTCCAGCCGTCGGTGATCAACGGCACCTCGATCCGTCGGCGGCCGCTGTTGTCGATCGCATCGAGGAACGGGTAGTAGACCGGGGTGAAAACGACGACGCCGTCACCGGGATCGGTCGTGTTCCAAAGCGCGACTTCCAAGGCATGGAGGGCGCTCGTGAACGGGTGGATCTGCTCGATGTCGGGACGCCACCCGTGCCGACGTTCCTGCCAGTCGGCATACCCCGGAGCAAGGTCGACAGCAAATGGCCCGTACCCGAGGTCGCCGCGTTCGGTGTGGGCGCGGATTGCGTCGAGGACCGACGCCGGAGGGTCGAAGTCCATGTCGGCGACCCACGCCGCGAGCACATCAGGGCCGTGCTTCGACCACTTGGCTCCAAGTCGCCCTCTCACGCGCTCTTCGCTCACCGTGAGCAGCTCGTCGGGTGTACCCATCTCCGAACGGTAGCCAGTGGCGTCACAACAGTCGCACGCGGAACTCGGGACGGAACGGGGCCGAATCCGCCGCATTTCGTCCCGAGAATCGCCTGGCCGGATCAGGCCGAACGAATCGGGTTCTTGTACGTATCGAGGTAGGTGATCTTCGCCACATCATCGCGCCGGGCCGGCTTGAAGTCGGTGCCCTTGGTGTAGGCAACGGGCAGCAGCCCGGCCTGCGTCATGTGGTCGGGGATGCCAAGGATCTCGGCGGCTTCCTGCTCCTTGCCGAGGTGCAAGGTGGTGAGGCAGCTGCCGAGGCCGCGGCTGCGCAGCGCGAGCTGGAAGCTCCACATTGCCGGCATGATCGAGCCCATCAGCCCGGCAGCAGCGTTGGCACTGTTGTCTTTCAGGCGACCGATGATCAGCGGGATCACAAGGACCGGAACTTCGCCGAGCCTCTGAGCGAGGAAGTTAGCTGAGTCGATGACGCGGCCCTGCTGGGTTTCTGTGTCGGCCTGGTCGGCTGCTGCCGCGAGATATTCGCCTCCGGCATCGCGGTAGAGCTTCGCGAGTGCTTCCTTCTTTTCAGCATCGCGGATGACCATCCAGCGCCAGCCCTGCTGGTTGGAACCGGTGGGCGCCTGTACGGCAAGCTGGAGGCATTCGAGAAGCACATCATCCGGCACTTCCCGATCGAAGTCGAGGCGTTTGCGCACCGCACGCGTGGTCGAGAGAAGTGCGTCAGTTTGATCGAGATCGAAGTCCATGCCGCCCATGTTGGCCGAAGTCGCTAGAACGAGTTGTCACCGGCGGCTCCGCGTGAGATCGTGGCGGACGTCGTTCCACCGTGTCTCACCGAACCAGACCAGGCATGCTGGTGCTGTGACCACTCCGATCTCGATCCTCGACCTCGCGTTCATCGGTGCTGACGAAACGGCTGCCGACGCGTTCCGGACGAGTGTGGCGATCGCACAGCGCGCCGAACAGCGCGGTTATCAGCGCATCTGGTATGCCGAGCATCACAACATGGCATCGATCGCGTCGTCAGCAACCAGCGTGCTCATCGCTCACGTCGCCGCGCACACGTCATCGATCCGTCTCGGTTCTGGCGGGATCATGTTGCCGAACCATTCGCCACTCGCGATCGCCGAGCAGTTCGGGACGCTCGCCACGCTGCACCCGGGCCGGATCGACCTCGGTCTCGGTCGCGCTCCGGGCAGTGATCAGGCCACGATGCGTGCCATGCGCACCGATCTTCGTGCGTCCGATCGGTTCCCGGACGACATTCGCGAACTGCAGGGCTACCTCGGCGCCGCGTCGATTGTTCCCGGTGTCGTCGCCGTACCCGGTGCCGGCACGAACGTTCCGCTCTACATCCTCGGGTCGTCGCTCTTCGGCGCACGCCTGGCCGCGAAGTTCGGGCTGCCGTATGCATTTGCTTCGCACTTCGCTCCGACACATCTGCTCGACGCCATCGCGACGTACCGCAACGAGTTCCAACCGTCCGAGCAGCTGAGTGAGCCCTACGCCATGGCTGGCATCAACGTCATCGCATCGGATTCTGTTGAAGATGCCGAACGGCAGCGAATCGATGTGAGCCGCCGGCGGATCGCCCGCTTCGTCACCCCCAGCCGCGAGCTGAGTGCTGCCGAGGCCGACGAACTCCTGGCGTCACCGCAGGGCCAACAGATCGCCCAGATGATGCACTTCACCGCTGCCGGCACGCCCGAAACGGTGCATCGCTACCTCGAGAACTTTGCCGAAGCTGTTGGCGTCGACGAGTTGATGACGGTGCATCCGTCGCCGACCATCGGCGAGCGCCTTCGCTCTATCGACTTGCTCGCTGCCGCCCGCGACGCCACCGCCGTCGCAATCTGAACGCTGGCCCGCTTTCTCGTTTGTGCGAGCCATTCCAGCGTCGGTTCCAGCAATCGCTCACACAAAACAGGATTGTTCTTCGAGACGAGCGCCCAGGGTGGACGCCGAGGTCGAGCCGTCGATAGATCCGACTTGTTTGAACTGCACCCGGCGTAACGCTTCTGGCCTTACGCCACATCTCGCCGGCGAGGTGATCCGAACTCAGCCGTGTTCGATCGCTGGAAGCACTTCGAAGAGGTCGCCGATCACTGCGTAGTCAGCTTTGACGACCATGTTCGCGGCAGGGTCGATGTTGATGGCGAGGATCTTCTTCGCCGCCTTCGCTCCCACCCAGTGCTGGATCGCTCCGCTGATGCCGCAGGCGATGTAGAGCTGCGGCGCAATGCGGGTGCCTGTTTGGCCGACCTGATCGCTGTGCGGACGCCAACCGTTGTTCGTGACCGCACGACTACATCCGACAACGCCACCGAGGCGCTCTGCCAGTGTTTCAAGCACCTTGAAACCTTCAGCCGAGCCGACACCTCGACCGCCACCGATCACCACCGGTGCGGTTGCCAGCGTCAGGCCCTCGGACAGGACGACACGATCTTGAATCACTGAACGGCTGACCCACTCAGGCAGCTCCACGATGTGTTCCGTGATGGTCGCCGTAGCGCCGGCTGAAACCTCTTCGGCTTCAACGGCGTGATGGGCCACCGAGACGATCGGCAGACGCGACGCGAGCCGAGCCTCCTCGTTCAGCGAGCCACCCCACTGCACGCGGGTCAGGTCCCACTCATCATCGATCTTCACCGACACACAATTGGCAACAAACGGAAGGTCGAGCTCAGCAGCAGCCTGCGCGAGGACCTCGTTACCGCGGTCGGTTCCGGACGCAACGATGCCACTCGGTGACAGCAGCGCAGCGAGCGAGGCCACGACCATGCCGTACGCCTCGGGGCCGTAATCGCCCACAGAGTCGCCTGCGATTGACGCGTGATGCACAGCGTTGGCACCGTGCGCGGCGCACACGGCGGCGAGTCCGGCAGCGTCGGCACCGATCAGCAACGCGTCGACCGGCTCGCCGAGTTGCTCGGCTATCGATCGGGCAAAGGCGAAGGCTTCGAGCGACGCTTCGGCGAGAATGCCCCGGTCATGTTCGACGACGACGAGGACACTCACGCCCCCACCTCCTGCTTGCTGTTTCCTTCCGACCAGAGGCCGAGTTCCTTCAGCAGTTCGATAACTGCGGGAGCAGCAGCGGCACCTTCGCCGAGAATGATCGTTTCCGACACTTGCTCCTCGGGACGGTTGAGACGCACCATGGTTTGGCCACCAGGGGCAGCATCCGACGCGGTCACGTCGACAGCGAGCTTCTTGGAGGCCAAGCGACCGCGCATCGTCGGATAGCGCGGCCAGGTGATGCCTTCTTTCACACCAATCGCGCACGGCATCGGGAGCTTGTAGACCTCCATGCCAGAGTCGGTCTCGCGCTGCGCTTCGAGCACGGCGTCATCCCCATCGATGCCTGCAGAGATGTTGACGCCTTTGATTGCATTGACCATCGGCCGGCCGAGCGCCCGAGCGACGCGAATCCCAACTTGGAAGCCACCGGTGTCGGCCGACTCGTTGCCGAAGATCATGACGTCGAATCCGCCGTCGACCGCTTCGATTGCACGGATGGCGTCGGTCATTGCCGATGCTGTTCGCTGCGGATCCCAGCCCTGCGTTCCGACGTCGACCAGCGTGGCCTTGTTGATGCCAATCGAAGCGGCCCAACGGCACTGCTCGTCGGCTTCTGCAACACCGAGTGTCAGCACGTGCGACTCGCCGCCGTGCGCCTCGACCAGCTGCACGGCCAGCTCGAGCCCACACTCTTCGTGCGGGCTCATGGTGTGGCCAAGATTAGTGGCATCGACGGACTGGCCGTCATCGGTGATGTTGATCTTGGCGCCAGGGGCAGGCACCCGTTTCACGCAAACAAGGACTCTCATGTGACTCAGCCCTTGAGGCGCGTGTCTTCGGGGTCGAACGGGCCGTCGGTACCGACGACGGTCACTGGGAAGTACTCGTTCATGTACATGACTTGGACCTTGGTGCCGGCTGTCGCCATCTCCCTCGGGAGGTAGCCCATGAGAACCATCTTGTCGACCGACGGGCCATATCCAGCGGTTGTCACACGCGAGACCCGCTTGTGGCTGTCCATGATCGTGTTGCCGTCCATGTCGCACAACGGCTCGTTGCCACCTTGCATCCAGCGGATCCGGCCCTGCGAGTCGGTCTGATCGTCGACGGTCATCGTGCACATCAGCACTTCGGGTTCACCAGCTTCGCGAGCAGCAACGTAGGCATCCTTACCGATGAAGTCGGCCGACTTGATCTTCGGGCGGGCGAGGCCAGCTTCGAGCGGGTTGTACTCGCTCTCGAGCTCAGCACCCTGCAGGCGGTAGCCCTTTTCGATGCGGCCTGACGTGCCGTAGACGCCGCCGCCGGTGGCGCGGATGCCAAGGTCGGCACCGGCTTCCATGAGTGCGTCCCACAGCTTGGGGGCGTTGTCCCAAGAGACGTAAATCTCCCAGCCGGTGTCGCCGACGTACGAGATGCGGAACAGCGTGGCGTCGACTTCTTCGCCACCCAGATTGAGCTTCACTCCGACGAGCGAGCCATAGGACGAGCCCTCATGCGACAGGTCGGCGTCGGTCAGCTTGGCGAGCGTCGCTGGTGCGTTCGGGCCCCAGAGCCCCAGCGTCGAGACTTCGAGCGTCCGGTCAGTCACGGTGACCGAACCGTCTTTCGGCATGTACTTCTTCATCCACGACATGTCGCGTCCACCGTCGAACACGCCGGTCACGACAACCACGACGTCCTCGGCCGTGTGGTGCATCGTGAGGTCGGAGTGGAAGCCGCCGTCGGGGGTGAGCCACGGGGTGTAGGTCGCACGGCCGACCGGGCCAATCTTGTTGACCGACAAGTAGTCGGCAAACTCGACGGCACCCGGCCCAGAGATCTCGAACTCCTGGAATGCCGAGAGGTCAACGAGGCCGACGTTCTCCCGCATGTTGAGGTGTTCGCCGACCGTGATCGGGCTCCACCAGCGGTTGTCCCATTCGACTTCGCGCTCTTCGACGTTGTAACGCTGGGCCAGGTCAGCGTTGCTGCCATACCACTGCGGACGTTCCCAGGTACGGGCCTGGAAGAAGAAGGCGTCGAGTGATTTCTGCCGATCGAAGAGCGGCGACACCTGCAGGTTGCGCCGGTTCTCCCACTGCTCGGCGGGATGCACGATGCCGTAGGTCTTGTTGAAGTGTTCTTCGGCGCGGCTCCAGATGTGCTCATCGTTGCGCTCCTGGTCGTAGAAGCGGGCGATGTCAGCACCATGTGCGTCGATGACTCGCGGGTAGCCGTAGGTCATCCACTCGGCAACGACCTGTGCCATGCCGGGGCCTTCCTTGACCCAAACAGCGGCAGCCGACCAGAGGTTACGGACTTCGATGGTCTCACCAAGGCACGGCATTGCGTCAGGTGTGAGCGAGAGTAGGCCATTGATGGCGTATTTGATCTCGGCGTCGCCGAGCATGTCCATCAGTTCGATCGCTTCTTCCATCTGCTGGTCGAAGTCGTCGGGTGTGAACGGCATCTCAGTAGGGCTGAGCGCTGCTTCTTCGTTGGACGGGATGTCGTCAGGGTGATGCAGGATCGGGCGGTGGGCATATGAACCGACTTCCATCGAGCCAGAGGATTGACGCTCGTAGCAAAACGTGTCCATGTCGCGGACGATCGGGAAGCTGATCTCGCTTTGCGTCTCGGCGAGGATGTCCATCGGCCCGACGTCGGCCATCTGGTGTACAGCCGGCACGAGCGGAATGGTTGCGCCAGCCATGTTGGCGATGCGGTTCGACCAGACCCCACAGGCGACAACGACATACTCGGCTTCGATGCGGCCCTTGTCGGTGACGACAGCGGTGACCTTCTGGAGGCCGGTACCGGGCTCATCTTCGGTCTCGACATCGAGCACTTCGGTGTTCGCGAACACTTTGAGGCCGGTCTTCTCGATTGCCTCGTTCCGGAAAAGTGTACCGGTGTCGAGGGAGTCGACGACACTCACGCTCGGGCAACTGAAGCCACCGAGGATCACGTCTTCGTTGATGAACGGCACGAGTTCTTTGACCTGCGCCGGAGTGAGCAACTCAGCCTCGACACCCCACGCCTTGGCGGAGGTCATACGGCGCTGGAACTCGTCCATGCGCTCTGGCGTGCGCGCTACTTCGATACCACCGGAGTCAACGCTGCGCTTAGCATCGCGGTACTGGTTGGCGCTCTGCACACCGAGCAGCGCCATCTCCTTGTTGTGGTCGACCGGGAAGATGAAGTTCGACGCATGGCCGGTCGAACCGCCGGGGTTCGGGAGGGGGCCCTTGTCGATGAGCACCATGTCGGTCCAGCCGAGGCGGGCGAGATGGCCCACGAGGCAGTTGCCGACGATGCCGGCGCCAATGACGACGACCTTGGCGGTGGTGGGGAATTCTTGTTCACTCATGGAGGTGCTCGCTTCGGGGAGGCAAAGAGTTGCGAAAGGGGCCTGACCCCATGCGAAACTATTTGAACTTGACAGTGGTGATATATCAACAGAGTATGACAGGCGTGTCAACTGTTTTTTCAATCGGTCAGCCGCAACCCCTCTCACTCGCCGAGCGCGCATACGACGAGATTCGGCGGCTGATCATCCGCCTCGATCTCGCACCAGGTGACGTGGTGCGCGAGGCCGACCTCCAAGCAACGCTCGACATGAGCCGCACGCCAATCCGCGAAGCGTTGCAACGCCTGGCCCGTGACCACTTCGTCACCGTCATCCCGCGCCGCGGCATGTTCGTCAGCGCCATCGAATTCGACGAGCTCGCGATGCTGTACGAGACCCGAGCAATCATGGAGCCCTATGCGGCGCGCCTCGCAACAAAGCGCGGCACGCAAGGTGACTGGGACGAGATGGCCGATGTCCTCGCCGAGACGGCCCTCCCGGGTAAGACACCTGAAGAGCTTCTCGAACTCGATCGGCGTTGCCACGAGATCATCTGGCGCGCATCGGGTAACCGCTTCCTCACCAACACGCTCGACACGCTCTACGCACAGAGCGACCGGCTCTGGCACATGTACCTCGCCGATGTCCACGACATGGGCCATGCCGTCGACGACCACGCCGCAATCCACGAGGCACTCCAATCCAGTGACGCCGAAACAGTGGCCAACTTGATCGAAGACCACGTCAACTCCTTTGACGCGCAGGTCCGCGATGCGGTCACGACCCGCCTCGCTGCGCCGCTCGCCTGACGTCGAACTTCCGCCACAAGCGGTACGGCTGATCGATACGAACTCGGTGCGACCGGCGCACGCGTTGATCGCTGCTGGAGGTCAGAGTCGCCAAGCGTGCTGCCAGACTGCGGTCATGACGGGGTTTCACTTCACAACCGACCATTGGTACATCAACGATGTGCCCGGCGACCCGGAACAACGAAATGTGCGCCGCCAGGTCAGCGGCGCCGGGTGGTCACCGGTCGAACCCACCGCAACCGCAGGGCCGACGCTCATTGCCCACTCGCCCGAAGTCGCTGAGCAACTCGGTATCGACGAAGACACTGTGGCGTCAGATCAATTCGCACGGGTGTTCAGCGGCAACGAACTGGTCGATGGCATGCAACCCCATGCCATGAACTACGGCGGGCACCAGTTCGGCAACTGGGCCGGCCAACTCGGTGACGGACGCGCCATCGCTCTCGGCGAGATCACCACCGCCGATGGCGGCCATGCCGTACTGCAGCTCAAAGGTGCTGGGCCAACGCCGTACTCCCGCGGTGCCGACGGGCGAGCTGTTTTGCGCTCGTCGGTCCGCGAGTTCCTGTGCAGTGAGGCCATGCACCACCTCGGGGTGCCGACGACGCGCGCCCTCAGCCTCACGTTGACAGGCGACGACGTCATGCGCGACATGCTGTACGACGGCCACCCAGCCAACGAACAAGGTGCGGTGGTCTGCCGAGTCGCACCGAGTTTCGTCCGGTTCGGCCATTTCGAACTCCCCGCCTCGCGCGGTGAGGTCGACCTGCTGCGTTCGCTCGTGGAACACACGATCCGCCGCCACTTCCCGCATCTCCTGACGACTGACAGCCAGGACGTTCCTGACGATGCCATCGTTTCCTGGTTCCAGGAAGTTTCTGATCGGACCGCCGACCTGATGGTCGACTGGATGCGCGTCGGGTTTGTGCACGGCGTCATGAACACCGACAACCTTTCGATCCTCGGGCTGACCATCGACTACGGCCCATACGGATGGCTTGAAGACTTCGATCCAGGCTGGACCCCCAACACGACCGATGCCGGTGGCAAGCGTTACCGATACGGCAATCAACCACAGATCGGCCACTGGAATGTCAGCCGTCTCGGCGGCGCACTGCACTCACTGACTCACGACGCCGAGCCGTTGCAGTCAATCGTCGACAGCTACTCCGAGCGATTCGCGCACGGGTGGGATCGTGCGCTCGCCGAGAAGCTGGGCCTGGCCGATGCCGACGTCGTTCACCGCCGCGAAGTCGCCGCCGAATTGCTCGACCTGCTTCCGCTCACCGAAACCGACATGACGATCCTCTTCCGCGCGCTCGGCGATACCGACGTCAGCGAATTCGGCGAGGTCGACCTCACTGCAGACGACAGCACGTTGATCGAACCGCTCGTCGGGGCCTACTACGCCCCCGACGAACTGACCGGCGAACTACTCCAACGGACCGCAACGTGGTTTCGGTCGTACATCGAGCTCAGCCGGACGGCAAACCAATCAGCCGACGCCCGCCGCAGCCACATGCACGCGGTCAACCCGAAGTACGTCTTGCGGAACTACCTCGCCCAACTTGCAATCGACAAGGCCGAAGCCGGCGGCTACGACATGATCAGCGAGCTGCTCGATCTGCTGCGCCGCCCGTACGACGAACAGCCGGGCCGCGAGGAACACGCAACACTCCGGCCCGATTGGGCACGGACGCGCGTCGGCTGTTCGATGCTGTCCTGCTCGTCCTGAGCCTGGTCGACGTCTGAGCCAGATCTTGAAAACAGACCCGCTACACCGGACCCTCGAACGCGGGGCTGCATCTCGCTGCGACTGTCGCCGTTGCAAGCTCAAACAATGACCGATGACGGCAGTCGCGACGTCGGCCTCTGGGCCAACACCAGCCCGCAACCTGCAGCAACACCGGCCTCAGGTAGGTCAGACCGCAGCAGACTCGTCGACGTCACTCCTGGGAGCGAGTTCTTGAGTGAGCCACTCGATCCGCTCACGCATGACCTGTATCCCTGGGTTCGGCGGCACTGGGCCAACTGCGGACCGGGGACGATCGAACACCATGTGCTGCGGGTCGCCCGGGTCGTAAGCAGGCCAGGTGTCGCGACCTGGCGAATCCGGCACACCGGTCGCTGCGAAGGCGAACCATCGGTCACCCATCTCCCGAATCGTCAAGTGTGCGTCGTCTGCGACGGGCAGAAGCGGGAACGACGTGTCGAACACGTAGAAGATCTCCGCAGCGTGGAACGCACCTGCAGTCTGCTTCTTCGACGGCGGCTTCGCAGTGAAGTAATAGCGGTACACCGGGTGGCCGCCGGCAGCATGCTGGTGCGCGGCATGATCAACGTGCACAGCAAACATATGGTCACCGGCATGTCCGGCAACCGCTGATCGGTCAGCAGTGGCAAGGCCTGGATAGGCGGCCATCACGCGGTCGACGTGTGAGCGGCTCGGGTACGACACGTCGAACATGGCCCGCATCTCGTCGATCGGTACGGGCTGCACATTTTTCAGGTCGCTGATGTCGCGATGAAACTCGCCACCGGCCGGGTGCATGAAGTCGGCAAAGAGGGTGGCTTCGTCCGAGTTGTAGCCGATCATCAGCGGGACCGACGCCTGCTGCTGGGCGCTGAAGGCCGACATCGGCGTCGCTGGCAAGACGACGTCATCGACGGCCGGGTAAAAGTGGCGGCCGATCAACGGCAGCTTCTGGTAGTGCTCGGTCAGGTCTTCGGGCATCATTGATCGCATTCGGTTGATCTGGCCTGGACCCGAGCCGACCACAGCCTTTGCAAACTCGACACCAGCATCTTCGGCAGGCAGGAAGTCGAGCGCTGGCCGCCGGAGCTGCAACCACCGGCCGCTATCGCTTGGGCTCTGCGCGATCGCTCGGTGAAACAGGCCACGCGCTCGTGGAGTGGTCATCAGGTTAAGTACGGCTTCGCCTCCCGCCGATTCACCGAAGATCGTGACGCAGTCGGGGTCGCCGCCGAACCTGGCGATGTTGTCGCGCACCCATTCGAGCGCAGCGACCTGGTCGAGTAAGCCGTAGTTGCCGGACACCCGATCAGGTGATTCTTCGGCGAGTTCTGGGTGAGCCAGAAAGCCGAACATGCCGAGGCGATAGTTGATCGTCACGAGCACACACCCGCGTTCGGGGAGCGCGTCGCTGTTGTATTGCGGCTCGGTGCCGCTGCCGTCGGTGTGATCGCCACCGTGGATCCACACCATGACCGGCAGCTTCTCGGCGTGCGACGGCACATGAATATTCAGTTGCAAGCAGTCTTCGCTCTGCTTCACGTTGATGATTTTGAGGCCGGCAGCCAACGCCTTCTTGCGTGCCCGACCCAGGCCCAGCCCGTCGATGAGGCTGTTGAAAAACAATTCGAAGCCAGCTGCACGTTGGTACGCCTGCGGCCCAAACTTCGTGCAATTCAACGCGCCCCTCCATGGCGCGACCGGCTGCGGCGGCCGCCAACGCAGCGGGCCGACCGGTGGCGCAGCGAAGGGAATCCCGCGGAAGTGCAGCATCCGGCCCTTCGGCCCGACGGCACCCTTCACCCTGCCGGTTCGTGTCGTTACAGTCGTCCTACGTGAAGCCATACACCATTGTCGCGCGTCGAGGACCCACGCTCTCATCCGCAACGGACTGACTCAGCAGCACCTCTCCATCTTGGTGGACGGAGAAGGCAGAAAGGGGCGTGACGTTCCTTCACCTTGGCGAGGCCACCAAACATGGCCATTGACACATTCATTGTTTGTTCTGTATCGTGGAACCGTTCCACCATGCGGAATCCTGCTGAGTCGGTGGTGGCCAGATCAATCGAAACACTGCGCGGACTTCGATCCGGGCAGCGACTCGCATCAACCCAGGTCGGTGCAGAACGGACGCAACATGGGCTTCCCCTCGGACCTCGACATCGCCAGTCAGGCGACCCTCAAACCGCTCACCGAGGTGGCTGCTGAATCCGGCATCCCGCTCGAGCACCTCGAGCCCTACGGTTTTGGCGCTGCAAAGATCCAGCTCGAAGCCATCGAGAAGATGCGAGACCGGCCAAAGGCGAAGTACGTCGTGGTGTCCGCAATCACACCGACGCCGCTCGGTGAAGGCAAGACCACCACGACCGTCGGTCTGGGGATGGGCTTCAGCCACATCGGCAAGCGCGGTGTCATCGCCATCCGTCAGCCGTCGATGGGCCCGACGTTCGGCATCAAGGGCGGCGCCGCCGGCGGCGGCTACAGCCAGGTCGTGCCGATGGAGCTGCTCAACCTGCACCTCACAGGCGACATGCACGCCGTCACAGCGGCGCACAACATGTGCTCGGCTGCGCTCGACGCCCACCTCTTCCACGGCAACGAACTTGCTCTCGACATGTACAACATTACGTGGCGTCGAGTGATCGACGTCAACGACCGTGCGCTTCGCAACGGAATCATCGGCCTCGGCGGTCGACTCGACGGCGTGCCGCGTGAAACTGGCTTCGACATCACCGCCGCCTCCGAAGTGATGGCAACCCTGGCCCTCTGCACCTCGCTGCAAGACCTCCGCGAACGGCTCGGCCGCATCGTGGTCGGCTACACCAAGGCCGGCACGCCGGTCACGGCCGAAGAGTTGAAGGTCGCCGGATCGATGGCGGTCATCCTGCGTGAGGCCGTCAAGCCCAACTTGATGCAAACCCTCGAGAACACGCCAGCACTCGTCCACACCGGTCCGTTCGGCAACATCGCCACAGGCAACAGCTCAATTGTCGCCGATCGCATCGGCATCCACATGGGTGACTTCCTGATCACCGAGGCCGGATTCGGCGCCGACATGGGTGCCGAGCGCTTCTTCAACATCAAGTGCCGCGCCTCAGGCCTCGCTCCCGATGCTGCCGTTCTCGTCGCCACGGTTCGCGGACTCAAGGCGCACTCTGGCAAGCACACGATCGTCGCCGGCAGGCCGCTGCCCGAGGACCTGCTCAAGGAGAACCCGGACGAGGTGCATGAGGGCGGCGACAATCTCCGCAAACAACTCGAGAACATGCGTATCCACGGCTGCACACCAGTCGTC
>FLOH01000419.1_pt1 | contig 96064 bp, 86 predicted proteins | sample 756751 | NCBI WGS metagenome assembly FLOH01 (sample SAMEA4026879, study PRJEB14308) | marine metagenome | biome: coastal water; material: water | depth 74 m
AAAAGATCCTGGAGGAATATGATCCAGACCAGCCCCCGAAACTTCCCTCCCTGCAGGCAAACCAGATGGCAGCCGGCAGCCCTGTCAGCTCCGGCACAGACCCACAGAAATGGCAGGGAGAAGTGATCGATTTCAACGGCCTGATCAATGCATTTGAGAGCCAGCTGATCATCCGGGCCATGCAGCTGGCAGAGGGCAACAAGAAAGAGGCCGCTCGGCTTCTGGGCCTGAAACGGACCACCCTTCTGGAAAAAATCAAAAAGAAAGACCTGACTGGAAGTTGGGAAGAATAACGGTTTTCTCCAGGAACAACGGTCCGTTATCCTGTCAAACCTGACAGACCGGGACAGATTACGGAAAGACCTAAATGGGCCTCCACTTTGGCCCGGATCTCATCGGGAGAGGCTGGGGTCAACAGGATATCGCAGGCCCCGTATTTGACCGCCTTGACCACCTTGGAACGGGTCCAGTCAGGCCCGGCAACCACCAGAGGCAGAGAAGTGGCCGAGGCAATTTTGACCACCACCCCCAGGGTCTGTTCCGAAACCTTCCCGGCAATCAAGAAAATACCCCGCACCTGGTCACTGAGGGCCTCCTGAACCGACTCGCCAAAGTCCAGGACATGACAGGTCACACCATATTCCACCAGGACCTCACATACCCCCTGGGCCCCGCCCCCATCATTTGAAAAAATCAGGACTTCTCCAGCAGGGGAACCTGCCCCCGTCAAATCAGAGCCAGCTGTTTCATGCAGACCTCGCAGCCTCGCCTTCCTGGATGCTGCAGTCCCTGAAAGAGTACCAGTCAGTTGACTCAGTCCATTCATAAAAACCTCTCTTTTCACAATAACGAACCTTATTCACATAATACCTTAACGTATGATATTTTGGTTCTGATGGCCAAGAATCACACATCACTTCCTGACAGTCAATATGCTGAAATTCACACGAGGCAAGTGTGCCACCCGCCAAGGACTGACATATGGTACGTTTTTTGCAAATTAAAGCCAAAACAACTTCAGCCAGTGATCTCAAATGAAGCTTCGCTTTGTCATCCTCATCTTCTCTCTGCCTCTCATCACCCTCCTGGTCCTTCTGGGCCAAATGGCAGAAACCCAGGACTTGGGGACTTTTGAAAAATTACGTAATATCAGCCAGGAAGAATTTCCACAGGCCAACTTTATCTTTTCAAGACAGCCACTCTCCGCAGACTATACCCACGACAAAATACTCGATCTGGACCTAAAACAGTCCTTCTTTTTTGAGATCCCCGAGACCCTGAACACTGATATGTATCCTGTCAATATCTTGACCAAACGACAATTTCAAAGAGTCCCTATCGAGCAATTATACGAAACGCGCCTCAACCTTGGCACCCGCAGACTGAGCAACGCCCTAATCGACAGCGGCTATTCTGAAACCCGATCTTCTTTTCTCTCTCGAACCACCAACTTCAAAGGAAGCATCACAAAATTCAAGCCCCTTATCCTGGTGACCTTGATTGCCCTTGGTCTCATCCTGATCTATTTCCTTTTCCGGCCATTGATCAAGATTCGGCGCTCCAAAGTTATTCAGTACAACAAGAAGGTCGACGAACTGCAACCTGAACCGGAGGAAACCCCTGACAGGGCTAGACAACAAAAGATCGCCCTAGAATCCATCCATCAGCTCAGGTGCGAGGTCATGAGCGATATACGACCAGCAGTTCACATCATTAGAACCTGGATTCAGGAGAGATAGCTCCCATGAGCAGCACTTCTCTCACAGATCTCAACAAGGCAGCAAATCTTCTCATCTGTCTCGGGAAAGAGGCCGCTGCTGCAATCCTCAAGGAACTTACCGATGATGAAATCAATCTGGTCACCCGAGCCATGGCCACTATTAATTATATCCCAAAAGACATCCAGGACAAGGTCCTCAAGAGCTACGGCGCATCTAAACAAAAACTCTCCGGAATCTTTGTCAAAGGCGAAGACTTCACCAAAAAAGCCATTGCCGGCACCAACGACGGCGAGCGGACCTGCCGTTTGATCAAGCAGTTCGACTCAGACGTCAAGCCTCGGCCGCTGGAGACCATTGCCCTGATGCAGCCACACAGAGTGGCAGACCTCCTGGCCAATGAACATCCCCAGATTGTAGCCCTGATCCTGGCCACTCAGCAGGTAGAGCACGCAGGCCAGATCCTCGCCAACCTGAGTGATTCAATTCATGCTGACGTAATATATCGAATCGCCAAGACCGAGAAGGTCTCTTCCGAGGTCATTACCCGCCTGGAGGAAGCACTGGCTTCGGAACTTAGCCTGGCGGCTGGCAAAGAACATAAGCAGATCGGCGGAGTTACCAAGGTGGCCAACCTGCTTGACACCATGAACAACAATCTGAGTCAGGCCATCCTTGAGAACATTGGCAATTTGGATCCACGCATGGCTGAAAAAATCAAAAAAATTGTTCGCTTTTGAGGAGCAGGGTGGAACCCTTACTTACAAAAAACGAGATTGCCGACCTGCTGGCGGCCCTTCACGATGATGAACAGAATCCAGTAACCATTGCCAGACCTAACAATCTGAGAAGCAAGGTCAAGGACCAGGGCATTGAAGTCAAAGACCTGAACCTGTTCCAACTCAACAGTTCCATTGACGGCCAGCATCGTCTCCCCAATCTGAACATCATCCTTGACACCTTTGCCCAGATTTACTCAATTTCACTGACCAATCAACTGCAGAGAACCTTCTATTGTCTTTTCGAGACGATCGACTCGACGACTTTGCACAACTACCTGGAAGATCGCAAGAACGCGGTGGGCTTCGGGGTCCTGAAACTCTCACCACTCAAACATGATGCCCTGCTCTCCTTCAGCCCGGAGCTCTCTTTCGCCATAGTAGAGATCTTGCTCGGCGCCTCTATAAACTTGAATCCTCTCCAACTCAAACGAAAACTGACCGTCATTGAAATGAACCTCCTGCGCTCGGTGATGACGGCTGCCTGTAACGCCTTTGACCGGGCCATGAAACCCCTGCTTGAACTTAATTCGTCCCTGCTCACGATGGAAAATGATTCACGACTGGTCGCGATTACCTCCGCCAAGGCCGAGGTCCTGGTCAGCCGTTTCACTGTCAAGATCGGCCAGATTGAGGGTCGAATGGAGATCGCTTTTCCCTTGTCAACCTTTACACCTCTTCGGAAACAGTTCAAAAATCTGCCCTCAATCCTGACCAGACATGACGGCTGGGCAGACCAGATCATCTCCAACATGGGTGATCTGCCCCTCACACTGATAGCCCAGTCAGGTGATCTCAATCTACCTATCAGGCAAATCCTGGCTATGAAAAAGGGTGACATTATCGATCTGGACTACGACCCCAATGCCTCGATCAAAGTCCTGATAGAAGATCAACTCAAATTTTTTGCCATCCCAGGAATCCACAATACCAAAAAGACCATCCACCTGACCGGGACCTATGAAAAAGGAGCCAACCATGGCAGCACCCCCAGATAATCACCACGAATCCCGTCCCAATGCAGACGAGCTCAAAGCCCTGCTCAACAATTCGCAGAAACCAGCTGCCGAACCAACCACTGGTCGTGGACTGGAATTTCTCTACGACATCCCCCTTCAGATCTCAGTGGAGGTTGGCCGAAGCAAGGTCCTGTTGCGTGACCTCCTTAAGATTGGTGAGGGCTATGTGATCGAACTTGACAAACTGGCCGGTGAGCCCCTCGATCTCTATATCAACTCAAGACTGATTGCCCACGGTGAAGCCGTCAAGGTCGGAGACAAGTTCGGCATCCGTCTCACCGATGTGGTCAACACCTCGGATCACATCAATACGATCGGCCGCTAACCCGCCAGCACCTCTTCTGAAAGGACCCTCTGGCAAAATGTTCGCCCCCGACAACCAGCATAACAGCCTTGTGTCAGTGGTTTTGCTCCTCTTCAGTCTGACCCTCGACATCCACTTCCGGTTTTTTCCCTCTTCACCATCTTCCCCCTCTCTCTTCCCGTCAATATCGCCTTGGCCTTTTTTGTCATCGCTTTGACTCTGGGCATGGTCGCTATACCGTCAGGTCGAGATTTTGACATACTGAACAGTCTTTTTCTCACCATCTACCAAGCCTTAAACTGAATTTTTTCTTGCCCAACAGGAACCACTTTTCGTTCATTTCGGGCTGTTCACCGATCATAACGCTGCTTCGAGTCCCATAATTTCCAACTCTCTACTCCTAACGGCATCATACGTGTCAAGGGTCTGTGGACGACAGTCCCTTTAATCCATGACCGGCAACTTTTCTCTGGACAACGAAAAAGTCCATCAGCTCTCATTCCGGTTCATTTATTGCAATGTATAACGTACAACTTAACTCGGAACTGTCTCTATGCTCAGGCAAAGAGATCTTTGAACGGTTAAGCCCCCTGGCCATTAACAACCTTAGACCACCACGACCGACAAATGCAGCCGGCTTGGCATCCTGGCTGACATCAAGTATAATCCCATAATAACCTCCTACTCTTATATAACCAACGGTCAGCACGTCCCCGAGGACATCATCGCCGCCGATCACCAGACCTTGGTCGAACTGATAATGGCCCCTGTAATCGAGACACATCATGCCTGATACTCATCCCAATACCCAGCACGACCAGGTCGACACCCTGCGCTCTCTCAACAGCACAAGCGCCAGCACCGGCAACAATTCCCTGACCCGGGTCTATGCCATCACCAGTGGCAAGGGCGGGGTGGGCAAGACTGCGCTCACGGTCAACACCGCCGTATCCCTGGCCAGACAGGGCAAATCCGTCCTGATTATCGACGCCGACCTGGGTCTGGCCAACATTGATATTGTCCTGGGCCTGACCCCCCGCTACAACCTCAACCATTTTTTCTCGGGCGAGCAGGAACTGGACGCCATCCTTATCGAAGGTCCGTCCGGGGTCAAGATCCTCCCGGCCGGGTCCGGTATCCAGAGCTTTATCCGCCTGGACTCCGAACACAAGATGCGCCTGATCGACGGTCTGGAGCAACTCAACCGCCATTTCGATTTTGTCCTTATCGACACTGAAGCCGGGATCTCTGAGAATGTGGTTTACTTCAACACCGCGGCCCAGGAAATCCTGGTGGTCACGACCCCTGAGCCCACGGCCATCACCGACGCCTATGCCCTGATGAAGCTCCTCTCGACCCGTTATCATGAAAAACGATTCAACCTGGTGGTCAACCAGATCGAAAACGACCATGACGCCCTGGATGTCTACCGCAAGTTGACCATGGTGGCTAGCCGTTATCTTGATATCTCCATCGATTTTCTGGGCTCAATCCCCAGTGACCGGCAGATGGGCCAGGCGGTCCGTAAACAGCAACCCCTGGTTGTCTTTGACCCGGACTCAGCCACCAGTAATGCCTTTGCCGAACTGGCCGAGCTGTTGATCAACTGCCAACCAAGCCGTGAGCCCAAGGGCAGCGTCCAGTTTTTCTGGCAGAATCTCTTGAACTTCAAGGGAGAAAACCAACCATGACCTATCCCCCACTGTAGATCGAAGCAGACCGCGCCAAACTGATCAAGCCTCCCCTCTACCTGGTGGAGGTCCTGGCCAAAATAGCTTCCACCCAGGAAATCCCCACCGAGCTCTACCGGGCCGTGGCCGAGGTCCTGGCCTTTGTCTAGCAGGATGGATCAGCGCTACGGCAAGATGGGGAAGCAAGACGGGGAATAATACAGAGGACAAAAAAAGGGCTTCAACTTTTTCAAGTTGAAGCCCTTTATATATTCCTGGCGGAGCGGACGGGACTCGAACCCGCGACCTCCGGCGTGACAGGCCGGCATTCTAACCAGCTGAACTACCGCTCCAGGATATGCTTAGTGATGGTGGGCGGCACAGGGTTCGAACCTGTGACCCTCGGCTTGTAAGGCCGATGCTCTCCCAGCTGAGCTAGCCGCCCCCACGATCAGCGTGGACAAGTATTTAACAGGATAACTAAACCCCGTCAAGCAAAAAGAAATCAATGCTGCTGGTTACGTGCAGGCGCTAAAATATTGCCATACAGGGCATTCACGGGTGCATCAAAAAAGAGACATTCGCCCTCTTCCAGGACCAGTGCCCACTCGAGAACCTCGTCCATATGCTCGACACAATGGATCTCCAGAGAGCGCCTGATTTTTGGCGGGATGTCTGCCAGATTCCGCTCATTTTCAGCCGGAATCAGGACCCGGTTGATATTGCCACGCTTGGCTGCCAGCAGCTTCTCGGTCAGACCGCCGATGGGCAGAACCCGGCCACGCAGGGTAATTTCACCGGTCATGGCCAGATCATGACGAACCGGTCGTCCGAGAAGGGCCGAGGCCAGAGCCGTGGCCATGGTGATTCCGGCAGATGGGCCATCTTTGGGAATAGCCCCTTCCGGAACATGGATATGGATATCCAGCTTCTGGTAGAAATCAGACTGCAGACCAAGGCGCACGGCCCGTGAGCGAATATAACTGAGTGCGGCCTGGGCCGACTCCTGCATCACCTCGCCCAACTTGCCGGTACTGATCAGCTTGCCGGTACCAGGCATCAGGGTCACCTCGATCTGCAGCAGTTCGCCACCCACTTCGGTCCAGGCAAGTCCGGTGCTCAGTCCCACCTGATCATGCTCTTCGGCCAGACCGTAACGGTATCTGGGGACACCCAGATACTTGGCCACAGACTGGGCACTGATCCGATACTTGGCGGTTTTCTTACCTTTTTTGAGTCGATCCCGGGCAACCTTGCGAAAAATCGCGGCCAGTTCCCGCTCCAGATTCCTGACGCCGGCCTCACGGGTATAGCGCCGAACCACCTCAAAGACCGAACCGGCAGTCATCCGGATATGTCCGGATTTAAAGCCATTGGCCTTGAGCTGTTTAGGGATCAGGAACCCCTCGGCTATCTTCTGCTTTTCTTCCTCGGTATACCCACGGATCTCAATGATCTCCATCCGGTCCTGGAGGGGCAGCGGAATCCCGTGCAGGCTATTGGCGGTGGTGATAAAAAAGACCTCGGACAGGTCATAGTCAATATCGAGGTAATGATCGTTAAAGGCGTAGTTCTGTTCCGGATCAAGGACCTCAAGCAGGGCCGATGAGGGATCACCACGAAAATCGGTGCTCATCTTGTCCACCTCGTCCAGACAAAAGACCGGATTGATGACATCGGCCTTCTGCATGGACTGAATGATCTTGCCGGGCAGGGCGCCGATATAGGTTCGGCGATGGCCGCGAATCTCGGCCTCGTCCCGGACCCCTCCCAGGGAGAGACGAACAAATTTACGGTTCATAGCCCGGGCAATGGAACGGCAGATAGAGGTCTTGCCCACGCCGGGAGGACCCACCAGACAGATGATCGGCCCTTTCAGTTTTTTGACCTGGGCCTGCACCGCCAGGTATTCCAGGATTCGCTCCTTGGTCTTTTTGAGGCCATAATGATCCTGATCAAGGATGGTCTCGGCCTTGTTGATATCGATCCCGGCCCGGGTCTTCTTGCTCCAGGGCAGACTGAGGATGGCATCAATATAGTTACGAACGACCGTGGACTCGGCAGACATGGGCTGCATGTTGCGCAGTTTCTTGAGTTCCTTCTCCACCTTCTTGAAGGCCAGCTCCGGCAGTTTCTTTTTCTGGACCGCCTCTGTCAGTTCCGTGATCTCGTCCAGATCATCTTCATGACCGCCAATCTCGGTCTGGATCACCCGAGCCTTTTCACCCAGAAAATAGTTGCGCTGGGTCTTGGCCATGCGCTGCTTGACCTTCTCATTGATCTTTTTTTCAAGTTCAGCCAGCTCGATCTCGCGCGCGATCAACTCCATGACCAGCTCGATCCGGGCAATCAGACCGATGCAGGCCAGGATCTGCTGTTTTTCCTCACTCTTGATGGGCAGATGGGAACTGATCACATCAACCAGATGGCTGATTTCCTTGATATCCCGCACCGAACTAACGACCTCTTTTGAGATCTTACGATTGGTTTCAGCCAGTTCCAGAAAAATCTTGCGCAGTTCACGTTCATAGGCAATCAGCTTCTGACTGCCGGTATCGGCATCCTCAACCAGTTGCATTTCAACCAGCATGAACGGATCATCCAGGAGAAAAGAGGCAACCCTTGCCCGTCGACGGCCCTCAACCAGGGCCTTGATGGTTCCATCGGGCAGACGCAGCAACTGCATCACCACGGCCAGGGTACCGATCTCATGGATCTGGTCACGATCTGGTTCATCAACCCTGGAATCCATCTGGGTCACAAGCAGGATCTCCGTCCGTTTCTCCATGGCCTCTTCCAGAGCCTGAATCGACTTCTTCCGCCCGACCACCAACGGCGCGACCATATGTGGAAAAACCACGATATCGCGGAGAGGCATGAGGGGATAAATATTCTTTTCTCGATCGTGCATAGACATCCTGGTACTCAACCTGAATTATAATTCAATAACAAAGGGTATCCTGTTACTGATCGGCTTCTTCTGGATTTTCTTTAGCTCCACTTGCAAAGCTGGCTCAGGCACTCTTCTTGAGAGCATCATCCGAACCATTTCCGTAGAGAATGACGGGATACTCACCATCATTGATTACCTGCTCGTTGATCACGCACTCCTGGACATTGTCCCGGGAGGGCAGCTCATACATAACCTCCAGCATGGCCGACTCCATGACGGATCGCAGACCACGGGCACCGGACTTACGCCCCAGGGCCTTCCGGGCAATGGCCAGAAGGGCGCCTTCGGTAAAGCTGAGTTGGATATTCTCAAATTCGAAGAGACGCTGATACTGCTTGGTCAGGGCATTTTTGGGCTCACGCAGAATACGGATCAGATCTTCCTCAACCAGATCTTCCATGGTGGCAATCACGGGCAGACGGCCGACCAGTTCCGGAATCAGACCAAAACGGAGCAGATCCTCAGGCTGAACCGAGGCCAGAACCTCACCGATCTTTCGATGATCTTCACCCACCACCTTGGCGCCGAAACCGATGGACTTGGTGCCGGTACGGCGCTTGACCACCTTATCCAGGCCGACAAAGGCCCCACCGCAGATGAACAGGATGTTGGTGGTATCGATTTTGACCATCTCCTGCTGCGGATGCTTGCGCCCGCCCTTGGGTGGAACCGAGGCCACAGTGCCTTCAATGATCTTCAACAGGGCCTGCTGCACCCCCTCGCCCGAGACGTCACGGGTCAGTGACGGGCTGTCTGACTTGCGGGCAATCTTATCGATTTCATCGATATAGATAATCCCCCGCTGGGCACGTTCAACATCCTGATCAGCGGCCTGAAGCAGGTGCACCAGGATATTCTCAACATCCTCACCCACATAACCGGCCTCGGTCAGGGTGGTGGCATCCGCCATACAGAAGGGGACGTTCAAGATCTTGGCCAGAGTCTGGGCAATCAGGGTCTTACCGCAGCCGGTGGGCCCGAGAAGGATGATATTGGACTTCTGCAGTTCCACAGAATCATCGGTTACGGGCGCATCGATCCGCTTGTAGTGGTTGTGGACCGCCACGCTGAGGACCTTTTTGGCATACTCCTGGCCGATCACGTAATCATTCAGGTATTCATGAATCTGCATGGGCTTGAGTTGGGCCATGCCCCTCTCCTCACCCGTGACCAGATCTCCTTCCTGATCATCATGAACAATTTCATTACAGAGCTCGATGCACTCATCACAGATATAGACTTCAGGTCCGGCAATCAGCTTGGCCACTTCGGACTGCTCCTTGCCACAAAAGGAACAGTTACAGCGTGGCTCCCGGGTATCTTTCTTTGCCATAATCCTACTCCTCGACCAGGTCTGAACGCTTGGCCAGTACTTCATCAACGATCCCGTACTTCTTGGCCTCAATGGCATTCATGAAGTTGTCACGATCGGTATCCTTCTGAATCTTGCGCACCGTATGTTTAGTATGTCGGGCCAGAATACGGTTGAGATCATCTCGCATCCGCAGAATCTCACGGGCATGGATATCAATTTCAGAGGCCTGCCCCTGATAGCCCCCCATGGGCTGATGGATCATGATGCGCGAGTTGGGCAGGGCATAACGCTTGCCTTCGGCACCGGCGGCCAGGAGCAGCGCGCCCATGGACGCGGCCTGGCCCATGCACAGGGTGGCAATATCGCATTTGACATACTGCATGGTGTCATAAATGGCCATGCCGGCCGTGACGCTGCCGCCTGGCGAATTGATATAGAAGACAATATCCTTATCCGGATCTTCGGCCTCAAGAAAGAGGAGTTGGGCCACAATGGAACTGGCCACCTCATCAGACACGGTCGCTCCGAGAAAAATAATGCGCTCGCGCAACAGACGCGAATAAATATCAAAGGCCCGTTCACCACGAGGACTCTGCTCAACAACCATAGGTACCAGATTCATCCTGTCCTTTCCTCCAGACAAATCAGCTGCAGTGGCACCAGGCCGGCTGCAGCCGAGTTTTGATTCAATATATTCAATTAATCATGGCCAGAGGATCACGGAAATTCCTTATCCCCTGGGATTCGTCTCCTGCCTGAGTGCTCACGCCTCAGTCGTTTCAGCGTCAGCGGAGGCCGTCGGGGCCTCAATGACCTTGACTTCGCTGCGCAGAAAGGCCAGAATTTTCTCGTTCAGCAACTCATTCATGAAGGGAAGCAGGTCATCGCGGTTTTGAAAATACTGCTTAACCTGGCTCACCGGCATGTTGTACTGGCTGCCGATCCGGGCAAATCCCCTCTCAAGGTCCTCATCTTTGACCTTGATTTCTTCAACTTCGGCAATCTTTTTGAGAACAAAATCCCCCCGGACCCGCTTTTCAGCGGTTTCCTTGTGCTGCTCTGCCAGCTGCTCACGGTTCATGCCGGCTGACTCAAGATCCATACCGCTCTGCTCCAGCTGCTGCTCGATATTCTTGATCATCTGCTCCACCTCAAAACGGACCAGTCGGACCGGAACGGGGAAGTCATGATTTTCAAGGAGCTTGTGCATGATCCGATCAGAGTAATCGCCCTCGGCCCGCTCTTCCTTCGCTTTCATCTGTCTGGCACGAACGGCATCTTTCAGGCTCTCCAGAGATTCGTACTCAGGGCCCACGTCCTTGGCAAACTCATCGTCCATCTCGGGCAGGACACGCTCCTTGATATCCTTGATCTTGACCCGAAACTCGACCTTTTTTCCGGCCAGAACCGGGTTGAGATGTTTCGGTGGAAACTCAATTTCATGGGAGGCCTCCTGGCCTTTCTCCATACCGATCAGCTTTTCCTCAAACTCAGCATTGAACTTGCCGGCGCCGATATCCACGGACATGTCCTCATTCTGGACTTCCTTGAGCGCCTTGTCATTGTGAAAGCCCTGGAAATCGACAACCACTATATCGCCCTTGGCCAGGGGCCGATCAGTCACCGAGCGCAACGGCGCCATATTCGTACGCATTTGTTCAAGCTCAGTGGTGATCTCATCATCACTCACTTCAACCACCGGTTTTTCCACCTCAATGCCCTTATATTCGCCCAGCTCAAACTGGGGCTTGAGCTCAATCATGGCCACATAGGTAAAGCTTCCGTCGTCGTTGAAACGTGGCTCGCTGATCTCAGGATGAACCACCGGCTCGATTTTTTCCTGTTCAATGGCCACAAAATAGGTGTCCTGGACCAACTGCTCCGAGGTCTCACCTTCGACCTGAGGCTTATAGGTCTTGACAATCAGTGAACGGGGAACCTTGCCCCGACGGAAGCCCTTGATTCGAACGTCCCGCTGCAGTTTATCGTAGGCCTTTTTCAGGGCCTTCTGAGTCACGTCTTCGGGGACCGTAACCGTAATCTTTCTGGTCAAATCAGTCAGTTTCTCTACAACTACATCCATCACAAGCATCCTTTCTATAAATTTTGAACCGGCAGTTGATACGCCACCGGAATGACAGCAATAACCCACCGCCGTTCACTTTAGTCTGCCACAAAAAATTACCGTTCCATGGCACCCATAATTAATTGATTGGTACGAGAGGGGGGACTCGAACCCCCACGCCTAAGGCGCTGGTCCCTAAAACCAGTGCGTCTACCAATTTCGCCACCCTCGCCTGAAAAGAGCTGCCGCACCAGGACAGGTCTTCACCAACTGCGCTTCCTCATCTGTACTCAAAAACATCAGACCAGAAACTTCATAAACTAGATAATTCACAATCTCCAGCCAGTCAAGGTCGTGACTGAGCAGACAAAACAAATATATATGATTAACATCATCAGCCGCCCATGACCACATAATTCGCTCGCCACCACAGGCAACTCACCTCTTTTTCACGACCTGACCACCTCTTACAGGAACGTGACTCATCCCTGTGATTCCGCCCTTGCCAAATTCAGCCCCGAACGCTATTATCCAAGTGTTGGAAATCTACTGTAATGTCTGGCAAATAACTGGAACGGCCACGAAACATCCAGAAGGTACCAGTTAATTATTTTAAAGACATATCAGACACATAACAATTCGAAGTTCAAGCGAGGAGCCTATGAATTACCGACTATTTCTGGTTGCCGCCTGCCTGTTCCCGATTTTCATCGGGACGGGATCAGCTGGCGCCAGCACGCCAGCGCCTGTGGGCGGTAACAGCGTTGAATGGCAGTTGGAAAAGAGCTGGATTACACCGGCCAAACCCCTGGATCTGGTCTACTCCCTGGACAACAAAAAGATCTTCATCCTGGGTGCTGACCACCAGGTTCGGGTCTATGAGGCGGGTGGCCGGCTTTTGGGAAGCATCCCGGTCGATTCAGGGGTCTCTGCCATTGACATCGAACCACGGGGAACCAAGCTCTACCTGATCAGCGAAAAAGACAACAGCTTTTCAAGCCTTGCCCTCGACTTTGTCTCCACCATCAACATCCAGGGTTCACCCTTCATGGGCCGAGTTGATGCCCCGGTGGTCATCGCGGTTTTTACAGATTTTGAGTGACCCTACTGCGGCCAGTTTGCGCCGCTACTCGAGCAGGTGCTCGAACACAATCCGGATACAGTCAAAATCGTTCTCAAAAACATGCCCCTGAACTTCCATAAGTTCGCAACCCCTGCCGCTCTGGCCGCTCTGGCTGCCCATGAGCAGGGTAAATTCTGGCCCTTTCACGATATGCTTTTTGCGGCCGAAACCCTGGACCAGAAGGCTATCGACGACACCGCAGTCAAACTGGGCCTGGACCTGAAACGCTTCAACAGTGATCGCAATTCCAAAAAGGTGAGCCAGCAAGTGACTCAGGACCTGGCGGATGCCGACACCGCAGGGGTCACCGGTACCCCGACAGTATTCATCAACGGACGCCTGCTGCCCAAGCGCGACATGGAAACCATTCAGTCCCTCATCGACCAAGAGCTCGCCAAACTTGCAGGACAGAAATAATTCCAGGACCATCAGCCGCGAGTTGCACTTTGGCGACAATGGTCGGGCCTCCCAACTTTACGGCGACCTGAACCGCAACCTGCTCCTGCTGGAAAAGAGCAGCGGTGTAACCATCAATGCCCGAGGGACAGACCTCACCATCTCCGGCCTGGCCCATGAGGTGGAGTTGGCCGCCAAGCTTCTGGAACAGCTCTACGAACTGAGTGGCCGGGGTTTTGCGGTCTATTCCACCGATTTCGCCTTTGGCCTCAGAGTGCTTGAGGCCAACCCAACGGCCCGGCTGGACAAGATCTTCCTTGACAAGGTCTATATTACCGCTCAGAACCGGGTGGTCTCCCCCCGGACCCAGAACCAGAAATACTACATAGACGCCATCCGGACACACGACCTCGTCTTCGGGGTCGGACCGGCCGGTACCGGCAAGACCTATCTGGCGGTGGCCATGGCCGTAGCAGCCCTGACCACGGGCCAGGTGCGCTCCATTATCCTGACCCGTCCCGCTGTAGAGGCTGGAGAAAAACTGGGGTTTCTCCCCGGCGATCTGGCCCAGAAGATCAACCCCTATCTCCGCCCACTCTACGACGCCCTCAATGATATGCTGGGCATGGAAAAAAGCGCGACCCTGATCGAAGAGGGGATCATCGAAATCGCGCCCCTGGCCTTCATGCGCGGTCGGACCCTGAGCAATGCCTTTGTCATCCTGGATGAGGCCCAGAACACCACCCAGGAACAGATGAAAATGTTCCTGACCCGGATCGGTTTTGATTCCCAGGCCGTGGTCACCGGCGATATCACCCAGATCGATCTTCCCTTCCCCAAACACTCCGGCCTGATCCACTCCCGCAAGGTCCTCAATCAGGTGGAAGGGATCGCCTTCTGCACCTTCACCCGGGCCGATGTGGTACGCCATCCCCTGGTCCAGAAGATTATTCAGGCCTATGAGAGCAAATCCAACAGTCAATCCAGCACCAAATCCAGGGCCGTCAAACCGTGACCATTGAGCTGACCGTCCGCAAGACCTGTAAAAGACACCGAATCAACACCGACCTGCTTCTCAGACGGGGCCGCTGGCTGCTGCGCCTGAACAAGGTTCAAGACCATACCCTCAGCCTCCTGCTGATCGATGATCAGGAGATGAGCGGGCTCAACGCGCAATGGCGCCACAAGCCAGGACCGACCAATGTCCTCTCCTTTCCCTCAGAGAGCGCGACCGACCCAGGGCTTGCCGGACTGGGCCTGAAGGAACTGGGCGACATCGTCATCTCGGTTGACACCGCGGCCCGGGAGGCCGAACAGTACCATGAGACCCTCCATCAGCGCCTGACCTGGCTGATCACCCACGGACTCCTCCACCTCCTGGGCATGGACCATGAACGCTCCGAGGGTGAGGCCCAGGCCATGTATCTTCGCGAGCAACAACTCATCCAGCAACTTCAACACGCCAAGGACAGCACCATGACTCAACTTGCCATCAACGTCGACCACGTGGCCACCATCCGCCAGGCCCGGGGGATCACAGAACCCGATCCGGTGGCGGCGGCCGCCATCTGCGAGCTGGCCGGGGCGGCCGGTATCGTCGTCCATCTGCGCGAAGACCGGCGCCACATCCAGGACAGGGACGTCCATCTGCTGCGTCAGACCATCAAGACCAAAATGAATCTTGAGATGGGTGCCGCCCGGGAGATCATCGATATTGCCCTCGCCCTCAAACCGGACATGGTGACCCTGGTTCCGGAAAAGAGACTGGAGTTGACAACCGAGGGAGGATTGAACGTCAGCGGCCAGAAAAAGAAGCTGGGGGCCACCATAGAAGAGATGAGCAGAGCCGGAATCCCCGTCTCCCTCTTTATTGATCCGGACTCCAAGCAGATCAAGGCAGCCCGGGCCATCGGCGCCACGTTTGTCGAGATTCACACCGGCCGCTACTGCGATGCGACCAGCGAGCAGGAACGTGATCTGGAGTTCAGGCTCATTGCCCAGGCAGCCGAAGAGGCCTACGACCTGGGCTTGCGGGTGAATGCCGGACACGGACTCGATTATCAGACCACTGCCCGGATTGCGGCCCTGGACTCCATCGAAGAGCTGTCCATCGGACATGCCATCATTACCCGGGCCGTGTTCACCGGCCTGGATCAGGCGGTACGCGAGATGCACCAGATTATTCGCGAGGCTTCACGTCTTGGCTGAAAGGACCTTCTTGCAGATTGACAAGCAAAAGACCCCTGTGGTAAACACATTAGCCATGCCTGGATGGTGGAACTGGTAGACACCCGAGACTTAAAATCTCGTGATCCATGTGATCGTGCGAGTTCGATTCTCGCTCCAGGCACCACAAAATGAGCCCGGATCATCCTGACATGGGACGATTCGGGCTTTTTCATTTCCAATGCCTGCAACATGAGCCTTGCCCATGAAAGATGGTGCGATACCTATTCCATCATGAAAGACAACCGACCAAACTGTTACAAATGCCTGCACTTTCAGATCACCTATGACCCTGCCCTGCCCTATGCCTGCCGGGCCATGAAATTCAAGTCAAAGGTATTGCCCAGTGCTGAAGTCTTCCGCACCAGTGGCCTCTCCTGTCTGGCCTTCAGCCCCAAACAAAAAAAATAACCTCGTAACACTTCCGAGACAAGGCCAGTCCATAAGTACCCAAACTTTTCAAGTTTGGCCCCATTTCCCCCCAGCCAGTGCAAATCCTCGTTGCCCCCCTCTCACTTCAAACTACTGCGGCGCTTTCATAGTATGGTGAGGGCACGGTGGGATACACCCGGAACACATGACCATATACTTCATCTGCTTTCACCTGCACATCATCCTCCGTGTAGTAATCAACCGGCAGGCCGGACGATTCACTCCACAGAAAATCACGAATAGTCAGACGAACGGCATCACGGGTGGCTTCTTTGTCCTGCCAGTGATCGATGCGCAATTTCTCTGCCTTGAGCGTCTCTAATAGATTAACCGACACCTCCTTAATCCGCTTGATCTCGGATTGGGACAGGTTGGGCTTTTTCAGAAGGTCAAACACGGCCAGTGACTCTTCGTCCAGTCCTTCACGCATGGCCCGATGCTCTTCGTCATCGAGATCCTGCACGAGCGTGAACAACGCCTCGAACGTCTTTTCAATGGTCACCCGATCCTTCTCACGATTATACTCAGAAACGATCTGTTCGTAATGTTGCTGGAAGTCGGTGCGCAGAGGATTTTGCAGCAAAAGACGTTGCAGCCGTTGCTCTACTACCTGCCGCAGATTCTGGACAGTGGTGTTTTTTTTCGGGCTACGCTCGAACTCTTTACGCAATCGGTCAAAATCGATCCTGCTGATGTCATACGTCCCTCTGATGCTCTCCGGGCCACTGTCTCTTGTCTCGATTGCCTCGTTCACCACCTGATGCAGTTGGCGGATGATGTCGGTGATATCGGCCTGCTCACGATCCTGTTGCAGGCTCTTATAGACGATGTTGATCGCATCTCGATCAGACCGGTGGGCATTCACGCCCTGGACATTGATGCAGGCCTTGAACTTCTTGAACACCTCACGGCACATTACTTCGAAGCGTTTGCGACTCTCGTCATTCTCGTTGGCCGCCTCCTTGCAAGCCACAATGGCACCGTTGCGTGCAAAACCGGTCTTGTAAATCACATCATCAAATGTTGCTTGTCTGTCTGCGAGGAATGCGCACACCAGAGCGATGGCCTCGGCCAGGTCAGCAAGCAACTCCTCGTCCGGTCTGGCCGGGTCGGTAACTTCATTCTTTCTTCCTCCGCTTCGTAGGGCCGGCGAGCTTCTTCAGTTCGTCGGCTTTGTCGTCCAGGCTGCGGTCGAAATCGCTGGGCTGCCGGTCCTCTTGGCGGATGCGTTCCAGATGAAATTTGTCGTATTCGGCTTCGGCCAGTTCCCTGGCCATTTCGTGGGAGATGCGTCCGGCGTGTTCGAGGATATCGCGCTCGTTGAACTGGAGGAAGGCATCGAGGCGGTCGGCCCAGTCCTGCATGGTCATGGGGATGCGGCGCATGGCCTGGCCCTCGGCGTAGATAAGGTATTGCTCGACCAGATTGTTGAGCGCGGCCAGTTCGTCCGCGGCGAGGTAGTTCTTGGCAATCGTGACGTCCTGTTTGCGGAGCTTTGCCCCGCGCCAGTTGGTCAGGCCCATGTTGGGCTGGGAATGGTCGGCGCGCTCGTGGATGATCTCGGCGGCGGTTTGACCGGTAATGGCCCAGTGGAGTTTGTTCTGGACGGTCATGAAGAAAGCCAGGCTGATTTCCTGGGTGGGGTCATAGTCGATGGCGGTGGCGTAGATATCGGTGATCTTCTGGTAGAAGCGGCGCTCGGAGGTGCGGATGTCCTGGATGCGGCGCAGGAGTTCATCGAAGTAATCAAAGGGATGGTCGGGATTCTTGAGCCGCTCGTCGTCCATGGTAAAGCCCTTGATGACGTACTCGGTGAGGCGCTGGGTGGCCCAGATCCGAAACCGGGTGGCGACGTGGGATTTCACCCGGTAGCCGACGGAAATAATCATATCGAGGTTGTAATGATCGAGCTCGCGCCGAACCTGCCGGGAACCCTCCCGGCGAACCGACAAGAATTTCTTGTGAGTTGCCGCTGGGTCCAGTTCCCCTTCTTCGTAAATCGCCTTGATATGCTGGCTGATGTTCTGTTGGGTGGTCTGGAACAGGTCGGCCATGAGCTGTTGGGGCAGCCAGACGGTCTCGTCCTCAAGGCGCACATCGATTTTGAGGGTGCCATCGTCCGCCTGATAGACAAGAAAGTGGCTTTTCTGCGGCAGGTTTTCGCTCATATCCCCAGTTCCTCAAAATTCCTTTTGATGGTGGCGGCCAGGGTGACGGCTTCAGCGTTGAGGTCTTCCAGTTCGACGTGGATTTCCCGCAGGGTTTCTTCGAAGTCGAAGTCTTCGTCCTCGATCTCGGGGGCAACGCCTACATAGCGGCCAGGGGTGAGACTCCAGTCGTTGGCTTCGATCTCCTTGAGATCCACCAATTTGACCAGACCTTCCACATCACGCAGTTTGGCCTCGGGGAATCGCTCGGTGAGCCAGTGGGCTTGTTTCCAGAAATAGCGGACCTGCTTGAGCTGCTTGGCGGCAAGCGCACGGGCTTCATCAGCACCCTTGCGGACACGAGTAATGTCACGGTTCACCCAGACATCGCTCTCTTTGGCGTTGCATTCTTTCTCGCAGATATCGATCAATCGGGTGGCAAGTTTATAGATCAGGTCGATCTGTTTAATCAGATTGCGGCTGGTCTCACTCAACGGCTCAAATTCTTTGGTGAGTTTGCGCAATACTGCGTTGGTATCAGGTGTATCATCCCATTGTTTAGCCGCCTGTTGGGCGCTCTTCCGGAACTGGTCGACGTCCTGATTAAACAGTTCGCTTTCCTTTTCCAGTTCCTTCTGTACTTCTGCCTGCGGCCCGGTTTTGGGCTGAATCTTCAGGAACGGCTCCAGAGTTTTCCCTAATGCCTTCAGCGCCTCGGCGTAGTCCGGCAATGGCTGTGCAGTCTCTCTGACTTCATCTTCCCATGCAAAACAGGCTAATGCCTCATCCGCAACATTGCCCAGGTACTCAGAAACCAGCTCAAGGTAGCGTGCGCTTTCGCCCCGGTAGAGCCAGACGATGGCTTGCAAATTCTGCTGTTGCTCCGGCGAAAAATCGTAAATCTTGCGGGTGACTTTGCGGTAAACGTCACGGGCATCAAGCATCAGCACCTTGTCTTTGTGCGCCTTAGGTTTATTGCGATTAAAGAACCACAACTCACAGGGCACGGAACGGGTGTAGAAGAAGTTGGAACGGATGGCGATCATCAGATCCACATCGCCGGTCTCGACCAGTTTCTGGCGGACTTTGGCCTCACCGCCACCGGCACTGGAGGCCTGGGATGACATCACAAAACCGGCCCGACCCTTGTCATTCAGGTAGCTGTAGAAATAACTGATCCAGACATAGTTGCCGTTGCTGACCTTCTCCTTGTTATTGACGCCGGGCAGACCGAATGGTAGACGCGGATCACGCTTGACCTTGTCGGCATCAATCTCATCCACGTTGAAGGGGGGATTGGCCATGACATAATTGGCGCGGCCCACCAGTTCGTGCGGGTCCTCATAATAGATAATGGCCTTCTGGATATCGCCTTCCAGGCCATGGACGGCCAGATTCATCTTGGCGAGGCGGATAGTGGTGGCGTTCTTCTCCAGGCCGCGAAAGGTGAGCTTATCCGTGGGGCTGTCGCCATGCTCCTCGACAATGCGGGCGCTCTGGACGAACATGCCGCCGGAGCCGCAGGCCGGATCCAGCACCGTGCCGCGCTCGGGATCGAGCACATGAGCGATCAGGGAAACAATCGAAATAGGCGTAAAGAACTCGCCGCCGTCATGGGCCTTCTGGTCGGCGAACTGGGTCAGGAAATATTCGTAGATTCGGCCGAAGACATCACCGGAAACTTTCTTCAGCTCTTCGGGGTTGAGGGTCCGTAAAAGCTGGCCGAGAACCTGATTGTCCAACTCCTGATATTCACCCTTGGGCAATACACCCCGCAGGTTCTCGTAATCCGCTTCGATGAAATCCATCGCCTCGATGATGGCACGGGCCCGGTCGGCACTATCGGGCAGGGCAACGAGAGAATCAAACTGCGCCTTGGGCTGCAGGAATATAGCACTCTGCTGAGAGAAGTCCTCCTTGCTTAATTCTCTGGTTTTACCGCCACGACTGGGCAAGGTGGGCTCAATCTTCGCCTTGACCATAAGAAAGCGGCTATAGGCATGGCGCAAAAACACCCGTCCCATAACAGGCAGGAAGTATTCATTGCTGGCGTAGTTTGAGTTGGCGCGCAGATTATCGGCGGCGCTCCAGAGGCGTTTTTCGATGGCTTCGATGTGTTCGAGTTGGGACAAGGATTACTCCGTTTCCAGTATAAAGTTTCATTAACGGTATCATCAGAGGTGGCCTTCAGCCCCAAACAAAAAAATAACCTCGTAACACTTCCGAGACAGGGCAAGTCCCCCGGGCCCTGACCTTACCGGTGCACCGGTAGATGAATAATCATGGTGGTTCCGGTGCCAGGCTTGCTCTCAAACTCAATGGAGCCGCCATGCTCCTCAATGATCTTGGCCGACATGGCCAGGCCCAGGCCTGTGCCCTCGGGTTTGGTCGTAAAATAGGGGTCAAAGATTTTGGTCTGATTTTCTTCCGGGATTCCGCAGCCGCTGTCAGAGACTCGAATCTCAAGATGATCATTCATCACCTGGGCCGCAAGACGCAGGACACCTCCCTGATCCATGGCCTGAATACCATTGAGCAGAAGATTGAGCAGAACCTGGTTCAACTTGTCCCGGTCGGCCAGAATCTCGGGCAGTTCAGGCACCGGCGCAAGTTCAATACTGATCCCGACGGCCTCGGCATCCATACTCACAAGGGACGTGGCCTTGATCAGCAGCTCATCGATTTGAACCGGTTCCCTGACGAGTTGTGGCGGCCGGGCATAGTCAAGCAGTTCGCTGATACTCCGGTTCAAACGATCCACCTCAGCCACCAGGATCTCGGCGGTCTCCCGGTCACGGCTCGCCTCCTGGAACCTGGATTTCAAGAGCACCGCCAGCCCCTTGATGGAGCTGAGCGGGTTGCGCAGTTCATGGGCCACACCTGCGGCCATCTTGCCCAGGGCAGCCATCCGTTCACTGCGGCGCAACTCCCTTTCCAACTCCTTGATCTGACTCATATCCTGAATCAGGAGCATGACTCCGGCAGATTGCCCCTCAGTGCCGACCACAGCCAGACTGCGCAGACGCAGGGCCCGCCTCAGGCCATTGCGATCAACCAGTTCGATCTCCTTCTGATGCAAATCGGACTCCCCGGCTCCCACCTGAACAAATTCGGCTGCCAACACAGGCGGCAGGGCCGCCGCCGGCATCTTGCCCACCACCTCACGCTCCTGAACCACGGCCACCTGTTCGGCAAACTGGTTACAGGTCATGATTTTGCCCTGACTGTCGGTGGCAATCAGCCCCATGGGCAGCGAGGCAATCAGGCTGTCACGAAAGGCCCGGAGGCTGGCCAGACGGACCTCTGACCCTTTCAGACCTTGCAGGGTCAGAAGGGATAACCATCCACCGATTCCAACCATCAGCAGCACGAGCGAAAGAATGACGATCTGCAATCGCTGCTGGCGGACTGCGGCATTAAATTCCGTCAAATCAAGTTCGACCAGGAGGACAAAACGCTGCTGCCGGATCTCCTCTATCTGCTTGATCCTTTCCGGCGAATTGAGATGACGACGCATCATCCGCCCCACCATATCGCTGTTCTGTCCATCCGCCAGGGCTCGCTGCTGATCCAGCTGCCGACGCCCCACAGGAAAAAACAGGGCCGCCACCTGAAAAGAATCCCCCTGACTCGGCTGTTCCAGACGATAGCCAAAGGCCCCCCGACCATCGCCCCCGGCATCCAGCCTGGAGATAAAATCCAGGGTCTGCTGATCCACATCAGTACGAACATCATCGGCCCGAGTACTGGCCAGGATCTTTCCATCCGGAGCAACCAGAGACAGGGACTGAACGCCCGGGTCATCCGAGACATGAACCAGCACCTGCTGAACCTGGTTGATCCAGTCACCGATAATGACCTCATGATCACGCCGCATGTCAAAGAATGCTCCGCGGGCACTGGAGGAGACGAAACGGATCAGGGTTGCGCCTTTCTCGAGAAGGGCTTCGGTCATCAGTCCCTTTTCCCGATGATAGTTGTTGACGGCAAAGACCCCGATAATCAAGGCCAGCAGGGCGCAGGCCGCGGCCAGGAGCCAGGGAGAGACCAGAGACAGACGCTGCTTTATCCGCGACTGCATGTGCGCTCCTTTACTGGCTGCAGGATTTTTTCCACCAGGACCCGCGTAATCATATAGGTTGGAATAATCCCCTCCCGCCCCATGGAACCTGCGGCCAATGTCTGACCGGTGCGCAGAGGATTGTCCGAGGCATAATAGGCATACCGGATCTTGACATCGGGGGGCAGATGCCCCTGGATAATGGCCCCGTTAATCGCCCGCTGATAATGCCCCCCTTCCATCTCCAGACCTACGGCCTTCCAACTGGAATGATGAAAACGTTCGAGCACATCCCGGTTCTGAAGCGACGTGCCCAGGACCGTGACCATGGGTCCGACATAGACATCCACAGATTCATCAAAGTCCTCAACCTGCAAGTCATTGTTGACGATATAATTATGAGGTGTCCCCTCCATGACATGGGCCGTGGCCAGCATGATATCGCCCCGCTCACCAGGGAGAATCCCGGCCTTCCCCATGATCGCAATAGACTCCACCTGAAACTGGACCACATGGTCATCAAAATGACAGTTGCAGAGTAATTCATCGAGGACCGAAAAGGCCTGGGTCCCAAAGGCATAGTCCATCACCACAATCACCGGCTGCTCGCGGGCAATAAACTCGGCATCGACCTTGACCGCTGGGTGCAGGGCGGAAAGGTCAATCCGCGCACTGTCAATGACCATCACATCGATCCCAGAACCCGAGGTATCCCTGTGAAAAAGGTAGCCGTATTTCCCGGCATACTGATCGACATCCAGTTCCCGCTTACGGATGGCCTCCACCATGTCATAGAGGGTATCCGGAACCTTTTCACCAAGGTCTCGCAGGGCTCCTGCACCATAAATGACATTCCTGACCGAGTGCATATTGGCACTGACCAGATGGACCTGGCGTTTATCAAGGCCCAGACCATACATCAACTCCTTGAGGTCTCTGGCCCAGTCCGAGGCATACTTGTGATGGCCGATCATCTCCCGCAACGATGGAGTAAAATAGACAGTCAACCGTTCATCAATGGATCGAATCTCGTTGATAACCCGCTGGCCCATCTCATAGATAATTGTAAACAGGGAATTATTTGAATGGCTGCGCCGCCTGTTTTTCTCCATGTAATGATAGGTTTCCCGGGTCTCCTGATAGGTCCGCCCCAGGATAATGGACAAATTCCAGATGGCCTGATCAAGGGCCGCGCCGGTCAACTCTTCTTCCCCGGCCGCCTTGCTCAGATCATGCCACTCGGGACAGGTCCCTCCCTCTTTATTGCAGATTTGACGCTGGATCTTCTGGGCCTCGATATTGAGAAAGGTGATGTGAGTGAGGATATCATAGACCTCAGTCTGACCCCGGGCGATCACGAAACAGATTTCTTTGTCCGACACCACATATGACAGGCGCCTCCGCTTCAGAGGCACGATCTTTTCAAAGGAAGTGCCCTCAAACTCCTCATTGGCCGTGAGAATAACCCGGTTACAGCGTTCAATCCCACGCGGCATCCGATCAATCACATATTCAAGGCCCTTCAATTCAATGACACGCGGATCAGTCATCGAGCCATAAATCTCAGGATTGAAGAGTTTCAGGGCCTCGGACAGGTTTTCACCGGCCTTGCCAAAGGGCTGGTAATGCCCCTGCAGACTGACCGAATCGGCCAGGATCTTGAATGCCCGGATCGCCATCCGCGCCTTTTGAGATTTAGAAAGATGCTCCATGAGTGCTCCGTGCTATTTCTCAGACATTAAATGAGCCTTTTATAACTTAAGGATTTTCGTTCAAGATCAAGGTATTATAAGATTTTACTGCAGGCATGTAACTGATATTCAGAGGATGAAATTTTGACTGCAACGCTCACGCCGGGCGAAAAGACAATTGTTCAAGGTACCCTGTAGATAAGACTCTATCACTCCTATGGGGTCCATGCACCCGAAAAAACTGTCAGCAAACATGGCCCCAACAGAAGAGAAATAATAACTACTACCAACTAAAAGGCATAAAAAAGGCTGGGTCAGAACAAATCCGACCCAGCCTTATATCAATCAGATTTTGCGGACGTTAGCAGCCGCAGGTCCTTTGGGGCCGTCAACAATTTCAAACTCAACCCGATCACCCTCGTTCAGGGTCTTGAAACCGTCAGAAGTAATGGCTGAATAATGAACAAACACGTCCTTGCCATTATCCTGCTCAAGAAAACCAAATCCCTTAGACTCGTTAAACCATTTCACTGTGCCTTCTAACATGATACCCTTCTAACTCCTCAGTTAAAATCAAACTACTTTGTACTTGTGCAGCCGCCAAAGCCTTAACGAGTAGAATCGACACAAATAATTTTTGCCCGACCCAACAACCTTTCTGCAATGAAACTACACGACTCTACTTAAATAAACCGTATATCAGACTCTCAAGGCAAATACCAGATATTTCTTTGCTCAACGCTCTTTTTCACGGAGTCACATAAAAAAAACCGTGCAAACCCCACTCTGCCTAAGCGTCCAGAACCAGGAGTGAAGGCTCGTAAGCAGCCGGGGGTTCCAGCCCCAGCAGAACGCAGAGCGTTGCCGCGACATTGGCCAGCCCAGGCTGCACAACTTCCTGTAATTGATACTTGTTTACACCAGAAAAGTTCTTGATAATCAGCGGAACCGGATTCCTGGTATGGGCGACCATGGGCGTCCTCACCCCATTTTTTTCAGTCCACATGCAGTCGGCATTTCCGTGATCGGCCGTAATCATGGCCACACCGCCCACCTTTTCCAGGGCGCGGAGCAGACGACGCAGACAGAGATCAACGCTCTCCACCGCAATCCGCACGGCGGCCGGATCACCCGTATGACCGACCATGTCCCCATTGGCCAGATTCAGCCGGATAAATTTTGTCCGACCACCCTTGATGGCCTCGATGGCCACATCAGTAATCTCGGCGGCCTTCATCCACGGTCGCTGCTCAAAAGTCACCCGATCCGAGGGGATCTCCTCGTACTCCTCCAGGTCCGCATCAATCTTGCCCGATTTGTTTCCATTCCAGAAATAGGTGACATGGCCAAATTTCTGCGTCTCAGACACGGCCAGTGATGAGATTCCGCTCCCGCAGAGATACTCCCCCAGGGTCTGGTCAATGGCCGGTGGTTCCACCAGAAAATTGTGTGGAATGGCGGCATCTCCGTCATACTGCATCATTCCGGCATAAAAAACATCCGGCACCCGCCCACGGTCAAAGACGCTGAAATCCTGTTCATCAAAGGCCCGTGATAACTCAATAGCCCGATCACCGCGAAAGTTGAACAAGATCACGGCATCGCCATCCTCAATGGTCCCCACAGGTCCATCACCATCACAGACCACAAAACTGTCCATATACTGATCGGTCATCTCCTGGTCTTCTGCATACGAGGCACGGATGGCCTCAGTGGCCGATGCAAAACAGCGACCCTGCCCCAGGACGTGGGCCTTCCATCCCCGTTCAACCACGCTCCAGTCAGCCCCGTAACGGTCCATGGTGGTGACCATCCGGCCGCCCCCAGAAGCAATTCGGTAATCTAAACCCTCTCCCGACAATTCCGCCAGCCGCTCTTCCAGAGGAACAAAATAGTCCAGCGCACTCTTGGGCCCCACATCACGACCATCCAGAAGGCCATGGACCCGGAGTCGCGTCACCCCCTCTTCAACACTGCGCTCAAGCAGACGGTACAGGTGTTTCACATGGCTGTGCACATTCCCATCCGAGACCATACCGATCAGATGCAAGGTGCCGCCGATCCGGCAGCGTCCAACCGCCTCGCGCCAGGCCTTTCCCTCAAAAATGATTCCGCTCTCCAGGGCCTGATTGATCAATTTGGCCCCTTGGGCAAAGATTCGCCCTGCCCCCAGGGCATTGTGTCCAACCTCGGAGTTGCCCATATCATCGTCAGAGGGCAGACCGACAGCCGTGCCATGCGCCTTGAGCCGGGTCACCAGCTGACCGGCCAGCAATTCATCCAACACGGGGGTATTGGCCATAAAGACCCCATTGCTTTCATTTTCCGGGCCCAATCCAACTCCATCCATGATCACCAGGAGCACAGGCCCGCTAATGGGTTGAGAGTTGAGCAGAGGCTGCAATTTCAGCGCAGACATAACGAATATCCTTCTATTTTTTCCGAAAGTTTACCAGAGACCATCGTTGGCCATGCCGGAGTAACGAACTTTCATGGTTGATTGTGGCCGGCCATTCTGGTCCAGCCATGCTGGTTTATCAGAAACCAGCCCCGCACCCTTCAACAGGTTATCAAGAAAGATTAAAACGATCCAGCTTCAGAAAAAAAGCAGTGCGACCTGCCCTGTCTGTAACCGCCAGTACTGCGCCGCAGATGCGCAAAAAGGACATGCGAGGTCCCGTCCGCTTATGGGAACCAAGTGGCCAAGTGACGACACAGGCAGATACAGATGCGGTGCTCCTGAAGAGTGACGCGGAATTAATTGTAATGCAGCCCCACCCTTTTTACCAGAGCAAACAAGTCTCCCTCCCATCCCCCAACTCCCGTCAGGCAAAAAGCAATTGTTCATACCGGCAGACCAGGTGCGGCCAGTCATAGGGATCAGTCAAAGCGTGCCCTTCTTTTTCGGTCATGGGGGCAAAATCATCCAGCAGATCCCGCAAAGACGGCAGCAACTGGCCATCGCCATACAGATAATCTACCGGAAACAATTCCGGATAACTGAGACGATGGGGCAGCAGGGGCCGACAACCGGCCCGAACAGCCTCCAGCACTGCCAGACCAAAAAATTCATGACGGGCCGTAGAGACCACCACATCACCGGTTCGCAGGATTGCACGATAGTCCCGGCGAGATTTGGCATAGCCAAAATGAAGAATCCGCTCCCTCAAACGCACTCTGGCCTCGGCAAAGCAGGGCGGCTTGGCCTGAAAAGATTGGCCAAGGACTATCAGCCGAAATGGGACCTGCTCCTCTTCGAGTTGATAGAGGGCAGCAAAAAAAGTATCGGGATCTTTGTCATGCTCCCAGCGATGATTCCAGACGATAATCGGCGGTCCGCTTTTTTCCTGCCGCCTCGCCATATCAATCCCCCGGCCATCAATGCCTGGCGAGAGGACCTGACACTTCCTCTTCAATTCGCCACAGGTCTGCTCCAGGCGCATATCCGAGGTCTTTTCCAGATACCCGGCCACGCCAGAAAGAAACGTTTGCCGATTATACGCTGAATTAAAGGCACAGCAATCAGAGGCCAGGGCCGTACTGAAATTCAGGGCTGTAAACTGGTAGCGATCCAGGTCCTGACACTGACCTGGATAGGCAAACTGATTTTCATGAAAGTACGTGACAAACCGGGTCCCGGATCGCCATCCATCAACCTGGGCCAGCAGGGCCCGCAACAGAGCAACATCGACAAAGGTCGAGCAGAGGACTGCATCAAAACCGCGCTTGGCCTCAGGCCATTGCCTGATCTGTTCGACAAACCAGGGGGCGGAGAGTTGCATGCGCATCTTCCACTTCCGGGCCGGCAGGGTCAACAGGGAGTAGTCAGCCGCCAGATGAGTCAGCAACCCCGTCAGAAACTGACGATGCGATCCGCCATAATATGGTTCAAGGACCAGAAGTCGTTTTTTTCCCATTAACATTGATGAATGGATCACACGGGCCAAGGCGGTTTCACAAGAACTTCAGCAGACAGAAGTGATACCCTGCTGCCCGAGGCAACTGTCCGGGTCCGGCAGACGCCAATCTCCCTGACCCTCAATCCCAGATTCCTGTTGAAGAACGGCCCGTTCCACGGTAAACAGAAAGATCTTAAACAAGATGAGCCGGATGAACTCGTAGCAGGAACCAGGAGTGTTACGATAAACCATTCACAAAACGGAAACAAGCAGATGTGGAGTTCTAAAGACGTCTACTATCTCTCAGGCAGCACCGGCATTCTGGCCGAGGATCTGGGCAAGGCCCTGCTCTGCCAGTTCCCGGAGATCAGTTTCAACGAGGAAAAAATCCCCTTTATCCGCACCAGTGAAGATGCAAGGTCTGCCCTGGCCCGCATCCTGGAACGTTCAGGCGCCCGGTCCCCTCTGGTCTTTTCGACCATCATGAACCCGAAACTGATCGAGATCCTGGACGCACCCCAGATCGAATTCTACAACGTCTGTGACAGTTACCTGGTCCTGCTCGAACAACACCTTGGCACCAAGGCCCTGCGCGCCTCAGGCTTTTCCCGCCACCTCAATGAACAGGCCATGACCACCAGAGTCGCGGCCATCAAGTACTGTATTGCCCACGATGACGGGACCGCCACCAAAGACTATGACGAGGCCGAGGTCATCCTTCTGGGGGTCTCACGCTCGGGCAAAACGCCTGTTTCAGTCTATCTTGCCACCCAGATGGGGATCAAGGCCGCCAATTACCCCCTGGTCCAGGACGACCTCAACAGTTACCGCCTCCCCCCGGACATCTCCCGCAACAGAAAACAGGCTGTGGGGCTCACCTCCAGCCCGGAAATGCTTCACCATGTTCGCCAGAAACGCTACAAGGACAGTAAATATGCCAGCCTCGCCACCTGCATCCAGGAGTTGAGTCAGGCCAGTCAGATCTTTCTCAAATATAACATCCCGGTTATTCACGCCGATGGGTATTCCATCGAGGAGACCGCCACACAGGTGGCCCAGCAGTTAAATCTGAAGAAAAAGATCCGTCTCTAAGATGCTGATTCAGACATGCTGGTTGTCTGAAACGCCACGCTCCAGATCTATGGACATTAACCATCAGCCAAGACCCATGGACTTTAATATTGAACCAACCTACTGATTTTTTTAAAATACCCTTACATTAAGTTCCCTGTTCCCACAACCCGCCAAACGATTATGCGCTTTATCGATTCCCTGTCCTGGCCAATCCTCATTGCCCTGGGTTTGCTCCTCGGACTTGCCCCCTTTTCTCCTGAGCCGCACCTCCTCGAAAAACTGCGCATGCTCAGCCAGGGTACCCTGAAGCGACCATTGGACATCTTTGATTTCTGCTACCATGCGGCCCCCTTTCTTCTGATGCTGATTAAATTGCAGCGCACCCTGAGGCATCGGGCTTAAGCGCGACATGTCGACCCTCACCCTCATCTTCATCGCCGTGGCCCTGGCCATGGACGCCTTTGCCGTGGCCCTGGCCGCAGGCGTGATGCTCCACCCGGTGAACCGGCGCCAACTCTTCCGGCTCGGCTTTCATTTCGGATTCTTTCAGGGGATGATGCCGGTCCTGGGGTGGCTGGCCGGGCTCAGTATCCAGAGCCTGATCAGCAGCGTCGATCACTGGATCGCCTTTGGTCTCCTGGCCTACGTGGGCGGCAAGATGATCCATGAAGCCCTGAATCCAAACGATGCAATCGAAAAAACTAATCCCACCCGGGGCAAGACCATGGTCATGCTGGCCATTGCCACCAGTATCGATGCCCTGGCCGTGGGGCTGTCTCTGGCAGTGATTGGGGTATCGATCCTGATTCCGGCTGTAGTCATCGGCCTCACCGCGGCCGTGCTCACCGTCATTGGCATGCTGCTCGGTGGCCGCATTGGTCAGATCTGGGGCAAGCGGGTGGAAATCATCGGTGGCCTGATTCTCATCGGTATCGGCTGTAATATCCTTTACCAGCATCTCTGGGTCGGATAGTCTTGCAGAACTGGCTTTTTTTACAGAAATCCAGTACGATCCACTCCAGCCAATCATACTGATCCAATGATCCTCAGCCAAGACTCTCAGCACTGAGCCGTCACAAGATCATCACACCCAAACCCGATACAAAATCATGACCAGCCCCTGCAAACTTGACGACTCACGCATTCTTCCATACATCTTTCATCCCCGGGCAACCTCTCTTACCCGACTGCCCGCAGGAGCACAAGATCTCCCCATTGAGGTGGAACCAGGCCTTATCATCGGTTGCCGCCTCTATCTGCACAGCCCGGAGTCACCAAACATTCTCTACTTCCACGGCAATGGTGAGGTCGTCAGCGACTACGACGAAATCGGGCCTCTGTATAATCAGGTCGGCCTGAACCTGCTGGTCACGGACTATCGCGGCTACGGCTGGAGCAATGGCACCCCCACGGTCCAGACCATGTACTTGGACGCCGAGATCTTGTTCCAGGAACTTGGCGCCTGGCTGTCCGACCATCAATACAACGGACCACTCCTGATCATGGGCCGTTCCCTGGGCTCGGCCTGTGCTATTGACCTGGCTGCCCGGCACGAAGATAAAATCAAGGGACTGATTATCGAAAGCGGCTTTGGCGACACCCTGCCTCTGCTGACTGTATTGGGTGTTCCCCTTGATGAAATTGATCTCAGTGAAGAAGAATGTTTCAACAATACCATCAAAATTGCCCAAGTCAGCAAGCCCACCTATATCCTGCACGGGGCCCGGGACCAGCTGATCCCTGTGGCCGAGGCTGAAAAACTGCAGGCCTGGAGTGGCGCCCGGACCAAGGAGTTCCAGATCATTCCCGGTGCGGATCATAACTCGACCATTGCCTGTGCCGGACGTCTTTATTTTCAGGCTATCAAACAGTTTATCGACAAGATTACCGGCACGGCCAACTGGCGCGACCGCCGCAGAAAATCTAAGGACACCCAATAATCATGGACGATCGAGTCAACAAACGGACAGACTATCTCTCCTGGGACGAATATTTCATGGCCGTGGCCCTGCTCTCGGCCCAGCGCAGCAAGGACCCCAGCACACAGGTGGGAGCCTGCGTCGCCAATGGAGACAACAAGATCGTAGGGGTCGGCTACAACGGCTTCCCCTGGGGCTGCTCTGATGACGTCCTCCCCTGGAACCGGGAGGGTGATTTTCTTGACACCAAGTACCCCTATGTCTGCCATGCCGAACTGAATGCGGTCCTCAACTCCATCTCCTACAACCTGAAAGGCTGCAGAATCTACGTCGGCCTCTTCCCCTGTAACGAATGCACCAAGGTCATCATCCAGTCCGGAATCAACGAGATTATCTATCTCTCCGACAAGTATGCCGCCACAGATCTGGTCCGGGCCTCCAAACGGATGCTGGATACCGCCGGAGTCACCTATCGACGCTATGAGGGAAAAAGACAACAGATCCATCTGCAACTGGTCTCAGACGACCAATAAGGCCTTTCCGATTCTGAAGATCTCTTGTCACGACTGATCAGGATCTTGCAGCTAAACAGGCCCTCTCAACCGCACAACTCTTTGTATCAGACCACAATGTCAAGCGGTCATTCCTTTTCCTTTTCAATCCATATCAGCAGTTCCTTCGCTTTCAACAACGTTTCTGTCACAACTCCCTGGCCAGATTTTCTCCACCGACAAACTGCCCTCCCCCTTGTGCTACCATTCAGTAGCACGACCCCGCCCAGGCGTTACTACAAGGTAACGTTCTCCCCTCGCCAAACGGGTAAGTTACTGATCTTAAACAAATGATACTATATGGAACAGTTATTGCTAAGCTGACAGAGATAGAGAATTGGCCAAAGACTCACCACACAGTTTTCTCCTGTTTCTTGGCTTCTTGTCTGGATTTTCTGAGAAAAATAATTTATTAATTGGAATTTTAAGGTGAGATCACATAGCATTTAAAGAGACTTGTAATCGTTGTTGTGGAAAGTACTGTTTTTGCCAACTCTTACGGGGGAACAGTTCTATACCGTGCAAAAACGTACAGATAGCTGTTCCGTTATTCTTAAACCAGCATGGCTGGTCCAGAATGGCCAGCTACACCAACCATGAAAGGTTATTCATTCACCATGGCCGATACCGTTATCTGGCAGAATGAAACTGGAGTGGGAGTGAGCGCCATGGTCCTGATCAAAAAAATTGAGTTTTAAAGGAGGAATAATGCCAATCTTGAGCTATCTGGCCCTGCCGCAGGCAGGGGCCAAAGAGCAGTTGTGCAATGATCTGTCGGTCATGGAGTATTGCGAGACCATTCCCTCCGACAATCAAGACGTGGTGATTCTGGTGACAGACACCCCTGACGAGAAGACAGAGATTAATCTTCAGGCAATGCTGAAAAAATTACCATCACTGCAATCACTCAGCATGACCTTTGGCTATAACGCTGAACAATAACCAGGGAGACAACAGAGGAAGCTATGAAGCTAAACAGAAGAGCGTTCATCAAGAGTGCAGCAGCAGGCAGTGCCATTGCCGCTGCCGGATCAATTTTTCCCGGCATCAGCTTTGCCAACTGGCAGAAACAAAACGGTGCCTCTGGACAGATCAACTGGCAGAAGGCACCCTGCCGGTTCTGTGGAACCGGTTGCGGCGTCCTGGTGGGCGTTTCAGGAGATCGGGCCGTGGCCGTGAAAGGCGACCCCAACTGCAGCGTCAATAAAGGACTGTGCTGTGTCAAAGGCTTTCATTCCGTCCAGGCCCTTTATGGCAAGGACCGGATCACCACAGCCAAAGTCCGCCGGGGAAATACAATGGTCGAGGTCCCCATCAAGGAGGCCCTGGACCTGATTGCCGACAAGATCAAGGAAACCATGCAGAAGCACGGCAAAGACTCCGTTGCCATGTACGGTTCCGGCCAGTGGACCATCCCGGACGGCTATGTGGCCTCAAAGCTCTTCAAGGGCTGTCTCGGCACCAATAATGTCGAGGCCAATGCCCGCCTGTGCATGGCCAGTGCGGTCACCGGTTTCATGACCTCCTTTGGCATTGACGAACCCATGGGCTGTTACGAGGATATCGAGCATGCCGATGTCTTTGTCACCTGGGGCAATAACATGGCCGAGATGCACCCAGTCCTTTTCTCCAGGATGCTGGCCAGCCGGAAGCGCAAAGGAAACGTAACCATCATTGACTTTGCCACCCGGAGCACCAGATCCAGCCAGGCCTCAGACAAATCTATTCTTTTTAAACCCAGTACCGACCTGGCCGTGGCCAATGCCATCTGTTACGAAATCATTCGCAATGACTGGGTCAATTGGGATTTCGTCAACAAGCACACCACATTCCATAAGGGAAAGACCAATATCGGTTACGGGACCGAGGACCATTTCGCCTTCACGGACAAGCCCGAAGACATCTCCTTTGAAGAATACAAAGAATTCCTCAAGGATTACACCCCGGAAAAAGCTGAAAAGATATCCGGCGTCTCAGCCAAAGACATCAAGTACATGGCCTCTCTGTACGGCGATCCGACCAAGAAGGTGACCTCCTTCTGGTGCATGGGCATGAACCAGCACGTCCGCGGCACCTGGATTCAGAACCTGGTCTACAATATCCATCTGCTCACCGGTAAGATCTCCACCCCGGGCAACAGCCCCTTTTCTCTTACCGGCCAGCCCAGTGCCTGCGGCACGGTACGTGAGGTCGGCACCCTGACCCATGCACTCCCCCATGGCGTGGTCATGAACGAGCACGACCGGGAAATGGCCGCCAAGATCTGGGATGTGCCGGTCACCAATATCGACCCCAAACCCACCTACCATACCGTTGAGATGTTTCGCGCCCTGGACCGGGGCGATATTCGCTTCATGTGGATTCAGGTGACCAATCCCATGGTCACCATGCCCAACCTGAACCGCTACCGGAACGGCGCCCTCAAGGACGATCGCTTCATCGTTGTCTCAGATGTTTATCCGACCCCGACCACTGATGTGGCTGATGTAATCCTTCCATCCGCCATGTGGATTGAACAGGAGGGGATGTTCGGAAACTCCGAGCGCAGGACCCAGCATTTTGATCGCATTGTGCCCGGGCCCGGTGAGGCCATGTCCGACACCTGGCAGATCATTGAGGTCGCCAGAAGACTTGGCTTTGAAAAGCAGTTCCCCTGGGGTGAAGACGAGTACATTGGCAAGATCTGGGAAGAGTACCGCCGGTTCCACGACAACCCCAAACACAACATGGCCCCCTACACCGTGCTCAAAGAGCGTTCCGGTGTGCAATGGCCCTTTGTCAATGGCAAGGAAACCCGCTGGCGCTTTAACACCAAGTATGATCCGGCCTGCAAACCCGGCACCGACTTTGACTTCTACGGCAAAAAAGATGGCCGCGCCTGGATCTGGGCACGCCCCTATGAGCCGGCAGCCGAGTCGCCGGATGAGGAATACAATTTCTGGCTTAACACCGGTCGGGTGATCGAACATTGGCACACCGGCTCCATGACCCGCCGGGTACCTATTCTCCACAACGCCATGCCTGAATCCTACGTGGAGATCAACCCCGAAGATGCCATGGCTCTGGGCGTTGTCAACGGCGAGAAGGTCAAGATCATCTCCAGACGCGGCTCGGTAACCATGAAGGCCTCCATCAACGGCCGTGGCGTCCCGCCCCGCGGCATGGTCTTTGTCCCCTTCTTTGACGAGAATTATAAAATCAACGAGGTGACCCTGGATGCTTTCTGCCCCATCTCAAAGCAGCCTGATTACAAAAAATGTGCGGTTCGCCTGGAGAAAGCATAATGAAACAAGCAGATACGATCTATGGCAAAATAATTGTCAGTTTTGCCGCTGTCTGCTTATCCGGAGCCCTTGGGGCGCTGTCTGTTCAGGCAGCACCCGGTATTCCCCAGGGCTTTGATTCAGACGGTGAGAGAATTTACAAACGTTTTGACGACACCCCCCTTGCTGCCACCACCGGCACCGACGGGAAACGAACGCTCAACGAATTTTATGAACTGCGGCAATATCCCGGCTCACCGCCGCGCATTCCCCACCCGGTCTCCGCATCATTTGCCGATGATGGGATAAAATGTATCTCCTGTCATGGTCGAGGAGGATATGTGGCTGAGCAGGATGCCTTTGCCCCGGTCACTCCGCACCCTGACTATGAAAATTGCGTGCAATGCCACGTGCCCAGGCGAACGGAAGAACTCTTTGTGGAGACCAACTGGCAGTCAATCAATCCACCCAAACTGGGCCTGTCCCAGATGGGCGGCTCCCCGCCGCAGATTCCCCACAGCCTGCAGCTGCGAGCAGATTGCATCGCCTGCCACAGCGGACCTGCGGCAGTGGCCGAGATCCGGGTTGAACATGCCTCACGGGGAAACTGCCGGCAATGCCATGTCCCCATGGTCTTTACTGAACCCGTAACAGAATTTACAAGAAACCAGTAATCAGGATGATAAAACAGTTATGAGGAAAATAACCTATGGTTCCCGTCTGCTTTTTCTTTTTCTGAGCGCATCCTTCCTGTCGATTCAACTGGCCATGGCCAGCCAGGGGGGGGGCGTCATGGAGCAGATCGAGTCCGCTGATGAGCCGTTTGACAGCATGAAGATCGATTCGGCCCATCAATTACCGCTGAAGACGGTCCAGGCACAGGAATTGTACCAGGGTGGTTCGTTCAAGGTCCTTGCCCGCAAGGATGCCACAGACCGCTTTCGCTGCAGTGTCTGCCATAACAACAAGCCGGTGCTGGTCCAAGATGGCGCACTCTTCACCCATGGGGACATCATTATCCACCATGGCCTTGCAGACAACGCCCTGGCCTGTATTGATTGTCATGACGCCGAGGATCGTGACTCCCTGGTCGACAAGCAGGGGCGAAAGATTGATTTTGACCACAGTTATCGGCTCTGCGGCCAATGTCATTTCCGCCAGAAGCGCGACTGGCTGGGCGGCGCCCACGGTAAGCGAGAGACCTACTGGGCCGGAGAACGGGTGGTGCGCAACTGTACCAGCTGTCACAATCCACACTCCCCGGCGTTTAAAACAAAAATGCCAGAGACCTACTCTCTGCCGCTGGATGAATAGGGAGAGGCCATGACCGTCAGGGAAAAGAAAGAAGGCCCCATGAAGACAGAAGATATACTGGACACCAAGAGCACCCGCAGGGATTTCATGAAAAGCCTGTCGATCACCGCAGCCGCAGGTTCGGCCGGACTGGTGACTGGCGGGTGCGTGGGCAAGGGCTCAACCGAGGAGATGGGCCTCAAGTGGGAAGAGTATTTCAAGAAAAACTACCGGTTAATGACCCAGCAGGAAAAGGATGACACGGTCACGCGCCTGGAACGACTGGCCAAGATCCAGCACGATCTGGATATCCAGGTCTCAGACCAGGAGCCACGGGAGCAGGTGCTGTTCGGCTACGCATTCAACATCTCCCGCTGCAAGGGCTACATGGACTGCGTTGAGGCCTGCGTGCAGGAGAACAATCTGGACCGCAACTCAAAGACCCAGTACATCCGAATCTTTGAGTTGAATCCAGGCCAGCTGGATCCGACCTCAGGTGACGGCAAATACCATCATGAAGTGCCGGTGGAGGACAAGTTTTACATGGGAGTCCAGTGTTTTCATTGCGAAAACGCCCCCTGTATCAAGGCCTGCCCCACCAAGGCTACCTGGCGCGAACCCGACGGTATTGTTGTGGTCGATTACGACTGGTGCATCGGCTGCCGCTATTGCATGGCCGCCTGCCCGTACTGGGGCCGCCGTTTCAACTGGGGCCAGCCTGAAGTTCCCAAGGAAGAAATCAATCTCAAACAGCATTATCTCGGTAACCGCCTGCGAATGAAAGGGGTCATGGAAAAATGTACCTTCTGTATCCAGAGGACCCGTCAGGGGAAACTGCCGGCCTGTGCCGATGCCTGCCCGACCGGCTCCAGGGTCTTTGGCAATCTCCTTGACCCGAACAGCGAGATCCGTTTTGTCTTAAAAAATAAAAAGGTCTTCCGCTTCAAAGAAGAATTGGGAACTGATCCTAAATTCTGGTACTTCATGGACTAACCAGCATGGCTGGAGCAATATGGTCAGCCACAACCAACCATAAAAGTTCGTTCCTTCGGCATGGCCAGAGATGGTCTCCGATGAACTTTTATATAAAAAAACCACAACTGAGAACTGACGTCCATCCGTTGCTGTTTTGAGCCACCCCAAGGAAAAAATGATGACTACGAACCCGCATACAGGATTTATTGCCTTTGTCTCGGACTGTGCCCGCTGGGCTCTGTCCGGGGGAACTGGATTTAAAATTTATCTGGCCGCGCTGTTTTCCCTCATGGGCGCAGGAGCCTTTGCCTACTCCCAACAGTTTCAGACAGGGCTCATTGCCACCGGCATGTCAAACATCGTCAGCTGGGGCCTTTATATTTCCAACTTCACCTTTTTTGTGGGCGTGGCGGCGGCGGCTGTCATGCTGATTCTGCCTGCCTATATCCTCAAAGACAAAGACCTGCACAAGGTCGTCATCATCGGTGAGGGCGTGGCAGTCGGGGCCCTGATCATGTGCCTGATGTTTATCACCGCTGATATGGGTGGCCCGTTAAAGGTCTGGCATATGATCCCGGGGATCGGCCTGTTCAACTGGCCCTCCTCCATTCTCACCTGGGACATGATCGTCCTGAACGGCTATCTGGCCCTGAACGCGATCGTGCCTCTCTACATCCTCTACTGCAATTACCACAACAGACCACCGGTGGACTGGAAGTACCGGCCCTTTGTCTTTCTCTCCATCTTCTGGGCGGTATCCATTCATATGGTAACGGCATTTCTCTATGAGGGACTGCCGGCCCGGCCATTCTGGAACAACCCGCTCCTCGGTCCCAGATTCCTGGCCTCAGCCTTTGCCGCAGGACCCGCCGTCATCATGCTGGTGCTGATTGCCATCAAACAGAACACCGACCACGTGGTTGACACAAAAATATTCTCCAAGTTACAGAGAATCATCGTTGTCTCAGCGGTCATCAATCTGGTGATGCTCTTTTCCGAGGTGTTTAAGGAATTTTATGCCTTCACCCACCACAGCCTCTCGGCCCAGTATCTCTTTTTCGGCCTGGACGGACACAGTTCCCTGGTCCCATGGATATGGACGGCCATCAGCCTCAATATTCTGGGAACCCTGCTCTTTGCCTTTGCTCCAAGCAAATGGAGCCCGCGTTACCTGATGGTAGCAGCCATCAGTCTCTTCAGCGGGATCTGGATTGAAAAAGGCTTTGGCCTGATTATTCCCGGGTTTGTTCCTTCGCCCATGGGGGAAGTGGTTGATTATGTCCCGAGCAGCGTCGAGATTCTCATCACCCTTGGAGTCCTGGCAACCGGTGCCTTTGTGGTGACCATGCTGATTCGACCCGCTCTGGCCATTGACAAGCAGTACAAAAAATATCAGGAAACCGTGGGCTGACCCCCAATATAGCAGGCCCATCATGAAACAAGAAACGCACGAGAAACCGAAAATCTGCAGCTATTTTCAAAAGATGAAAGGGACGAGCCTAAGCCCGCCCATGGTCAGCGTGCCGGAAATAATCTGGTCCTGGGTCGGGGCCTTTCTAGGCATCTCCGCGGTCTCTTTCATGCATTACAACCTGATCACGGAAACGGATCTGGTCATGATCATCGGCTCTTTTGGTGCCTCTGCGGTCTTGATCTACGGGGCGGTCAAAAGCCCTCTGGCCCAACCCAGAAATCTGATCGGCGGACACCTTGTCTCGGCAATCATCGGGGTTGCCTGTTACAAATTACTTGGCGATCAGATGTGGCTCGCCTCGGCCGTAGCTGTGGCCACAGCCATTGGTGCCATGCATGTCACCAAGACCCTGCATCCGCCCGGAGGAGCCACGGCCCTGATCGCTGTGATCGGCAGTAACAAGATCCATGCCTTAGGCTTTTTATATGTCCTGATGCCGGTTGGAGCCGGAGCCCTGATCATGCTGGGCGTGGCCCTCCTGGTGAACAATATCCCTAAAAATCGAAAATATCCTGAGTTCTGGCTCTGACCCGGCTCTTCCACTTGCTCGCACCGAAACTTCACCCGATCACTGTTCACCTCGGTGTTCAAATCCCTGAAAGGTGATTTCCTGCTCCTTGCCTGGCTCGCTTTCCAGAAAGACTCCGGCCCCGGCACGGATTTCGCCCACCTCAACGGCCTCAGCCAGTCCTTTCTCCGTCAATAATGCCTGGAGCGCCGGCACCGATCCGATCCGCACCGTAAAAACCAGCTGATAATCTTCACCGCCCCTGAGTATCCAATCCAGTGGGGCATGGGCCAGATACCGACCCGCCGCGACCAGTTCGGGCAATTGGGGGAGTTGATCCGCCCGGATCAAGGCCCCGACCCCACTCTCTCGACAGACATGGGCCAGATCCGTAGCCAGGCCATCAGAGAGATCCTGCATGGCCGTCACCATCCCACTGGCCGCAAGAACCAATCCCAACTGCACCTGAGGGGCAGGATCAAGATGAGACGCAATAAGCTCGGTCCATTGTCCCGTTGACCACTCTTGGTGCCGCGCCTCCTCGTTTTTCTGGAGCAGGGCCAGTCCGGCAGCAGAGGACCCCAGGGGACCACTGACCATGACCACATCTCCGGTTCCGGCCCCTGAACGATACAGGACTGCCCCTGCCTCGGCCTGACCCAGGACCGTAACCGAGATCATCAACTCATTTGCGCGGACCGTATCGCCACCGATAAGCGTGCAGCCATGCTCGTCCAGGATCGCCCTGACCCCGGCCACATATTCATCCAGCCACTCACCGGACAAATCCGGCGGCAAGGCCAGCGACAACAAAGCAAAACAGGGCCTGCCACCCATGGCCGCCACATCACTGAGATTGACGGCCATGCTCTTGCGCCCGAGGAGACGGGGCGGATGAAAGGCCCGTTCAAAATGGATATGATCCACCAGGGTATCGGTACTGATCAGCCACGGCTCTGAACCCGGCTCAAAGACCGCGCAGTCATCACCAATCCCCCGGATCAGACCTGGTGCTTGACCTCGGTCGGTTTTGCGAATCAGTTCAATCAGGGCCCGCTCGTTGAGTGTCATTCTTACTTGATCCGTTTGATCAATCCCTTTTTCTGCCCGCTCTTCGGTTTGGGCTCATTCTTCAACTGTGGCTGTGTCTGTGGTGGTGCAAGGGCTGCTCCGGCAAAATCAACGGCCTTGATAAAACGCTTGTCACCGCCCATGGTAAAGATCTCCATCCCGGTCATCTGCTCAGTCCTGAGTGTCCAGGTCACCTCCTGCGGGGGCACAAGGAGAAAGGTCAGGCCCAGATGCCACCACTCGTCCCGACGGCTGTTATCGGCCTCGATACTCCTGACCAGGGCATAGCTCAACATCTGTGGTTTTTCGCCAGCCACCATGACGATATCACCGATATCAATGGTATCCTTGAAGGCCATCATCTTCTGCAGTTCATTCACCAGTTGATCCATGACTCGTCCTTATCTGATTTTTCAAAAGGCAATTGGTCTGACAGGCTGTCGCACCCACCACTGCTCGACCGGACTCTCTCGGAATAAATCCGCCTGCCCCAGGCACTCAGGCCAGCCGCCGGTATTGAATGGCCTCGGCCAGATGGGCGGTCTTGATGGACTCGCTGCCGGCCAGATCAGCGATGGTCCGGGCAATCTTGAGGATACGGGTATACCCCCGGGCCGAAAGCCCGAGCCTGCGTACACTCTTTTCCAGAAGGGCTGAGGAGGCCTGCTCCAGGACACAGTAACGCTCGAGTTCTCCCGGACCCATCAGGGCATTGCAGTAGATACGATCCAGCCCCTGATAGCGTACACTCTGAATCCCTCTGGCCGCGTCGACCCGCGCCTTGATCACCTTTGACGACTCCCCCTGTCGCTCTCCGCTCATCTCTTCATAGGCCAGGGCCGGGACCTCGAGATGGAGATCTATCCGGTCCAGGAGCGGCCCGGAGAGTCTGCTCTCATAACGCTGGATCTGCTGGGGCGTACAGGTGCACTCTTTCCGCTTGTCGCCATAATACCCGCAGGGGCAGGGGTTATATGCCGCAGCCAGAACCACTCTGGCCGGAAAACGCAGACTGACACTGGCCCGGGCAATGGTCACACTCCCATCTTCCAGGGGCTGACGCAAAACCTCCAGGACGTGTTTCTTGAACTCGGGCAACTCATCCAGAAACAGGACTCCGTTGTGGGCCAGCGAGACCTCTCCTGGGCGAGGAACCTGTCCCCCACCCACCAGCCCGGCATCTGAGATGGTGTGATGCGGAGCACGAAAAGGCCTGGTGGCCATGAGCGGGAGATCATCCGGGAGGAGGCCGGCAATACTGTAGATCTTGGAAGTCTCCAGGGCCTCAGGAAAACTCAGATCAGGGAGAATAGTGGGCAGGCGGCGCGCGAGCATGGTCTTGCCCGATCCAGGCGGTCCTTTGAGGCAGATATTATGACCACCTGCTGCAGCGATCTCCAGGGCCCGCTTGACCTGTTCCTGGCCCTTGACCTCATTGAAATCAACATCGTAGCGCCAGGCCCGCGCAAACGAGGCAACAGGATCGACCTGAAGCGGCTCCCTCTGGACTCGACCGGCCAGAAACTCCACGGCCTCGGGCAGGGTCCGGACAGGAATCACGGCCAGGCCATCAACCACGGCCGCCTCCAGGCCATTCTCAACCGGAACGATCATCCCCTTGAGCCCCTGTTTTCGCGCAGCCAGGGCCACGGGTAAGACACCACGCACCGGGCGCAGCGCCCCGTCCAGGGCCAACTCACCCAAAACGCAATAATGAGCAAGACTCACGCTCTCCAGGGCACCGGAGGCCGCCAGAATCCCCAGAGCAATGGGCAGATCAAATCCGGCCCCAGCCTTTTTGACATCAGCCGGAGCCAGATTAACCGTGATTCTTCGACCCGGGAATTCATACCCACAGTTACGGATGGCGGCCTTGACCCGATCCTTGCTTTCCCGGACACTGGAGTCAGGCAATCCAACCGTGGCCATAACCGGCAGACCCAAGGCAATATCGACCTCTACGGCCACAGGAAGTCCCTCCACTCCCTGAACCGTGCCACTGTGGATTGTTGCCAGCATTATTGCTTTTGCCTCATCTTAAAATTATTGTCTCATCCACTCAGCGATGATGAGTATCACACCTGTTCAGCCTTGGGCTGGAACCTTACACCTGCTCAGTCTCATAGATCCTCTGCATCTCCGCTGTCAAAGGACCACTTGGCCGTTCGTTGATGTAGAAAGGTTGCAGGACAGACAGCCCCTCCCCACCATTCTTGACCGCCTCAACCAGAACCAGCCGAGCCACACGGGTCGAGCCAGGAGACGTGTAGACCAGTTGCAGCCGCTTGGGTGTCAGGTGTTCAGCCATCAGAATTGCAAGCAGACCCGCCAGCTCTTTTGCCGGGTACACCATGACCACTCGCCCCCGATGCCGACAGACCGCAGCCGCAGCAGCCACGATCTCAGTCAGGCCGCCATGCACCTGGTGCCGGGCAACAAAGGCCTCCTGGTTCTGGCTCGGCCGACCATTGGTCAACGGGTAAAAGGGTGGGTTACAGACCACCTGATCAAAGGATTCGGCCGGGAAATGATCCAGGATTCGGCGCAAATCACCGTGGGTCACGGTCATCAGATCAGAAAAGCCATTGTCCCGGACATTGGTTCGGGCCAGTTCAGCCAGCTGCGGCTGGAGTTCCAGGCATGACAGCCCGGCCAGTTCCCGGCCCCAGCGATAACAGATGATCAGGCCAATAATCCCGGAACCGCTCCCCAGATCCAGGACCCTGGCCCCAGAGTGCGGCCGGGAAAAATGAGCAACCAGGAGCGCATCCACGGAAAAACGATACCCGGGCCGGTGCTGGCAGCAGTACAGATGTCCATCAAAGAGGGCGTCGCGGGTGACCGCTCTCGCTTTCGCAGTCGCCGGCAAGTTCACCTCAATCCAGACGGTTGATGATCTCACCATCCTTGAGTTGATGAAAGAGCAGTCCGGTCATGATCTTGGGATAAAAATAGGTGGACTTATGGGGCATGACCAGCCCCTGATCCGCCACATCCTGAACCTGCCCCACCCGGGTGGGATTCATGACAAAGAGGAGCGGAGTCTGTTTGTCACCATCCATGGAATTTTTGACTGCCACATCCAGCGCCTCATCGGCATCACTGAAATAGCGGACCAGATTTTCCTGCTCACAGCGCGTATGATCCAGATCCAGTGCCTTTTCAATGAGCAGATCAGAAAGAATCACTACATCCAGATCTCTGAGGACATCGGGACGACCATCCAGAGAGGATCTGGCCTCAGACTTCATGGTCAGGAGAAAGCAGCGATCCTCACCGGGGTGATAGAGGCCAAAGGTAGATGAACTCTTCTCCAGGGTCAGATTTTCCAACTCATTCATGCGACTCATGACCTCACCCACCAGCGATTCCCGGCTGCCGTTCTTCATCTCCTCAACATCAACATAGGGACCGATACAGGCGAGCAGATCTGTCACCGCCATCTGCCCGGGCCAGTTGACCAGGCGATGGGTGGGCAGGACTGACAGACCGGGATCTTCCATGGGACAGAGGTACATCATGATATGATTGGCCGGATCTTTGGGATCAAGAGAGCCCCTGGCGGCCGTCAGCTTCCGGCGATAGGCCAGGGAGGTGGTGTACCGATGATGCCCGTCGGCAATGTACACCGACTTGTCGAGGAAAAAACGCTGGACAGCATAAATGGCATCACCATCACTCACCCGCCACAGCGAGTGCAGACAGCCGTCGGCATCCCGGACCGCGCCCAGGGCCTCTCCCCGCACCTGCTCCAGCCGGGTCATGACCCGGTTATCAGGGTCTGAGAAAACAGAGAAGATCTGACTGAACTGGGCCTTGCAGGTCTCCATCAACCTGAGCCGATCCGCGATCACGGTCTCAAAGGTCCGCTCATGGGGTTTGACCACCCCTTCGGCAAACTCGGCCAGACCCACCAGACAGACCAGGCCTTTTCGGGTGAGCGTTTTCCCGGAAGGATGATTATATTCCGTCTCATAGAGATAGATGGCCGGTTCAGCATCCCGCTGCAGGACCTGGTCATCAAGCCACTGCTGAAACAGAGACGCGGCATCCTGATAGCGGGTATCATGCCCATCATCACTCACAGCTTTTGCGCTCTTGGTGATATCCAGGCGAATCATGTTATAGGGATTCTTCTCGAGATAGGCCGCAATCAGAGTATCATTGATCACGTCATAGGGAGGGGTCATGACATCGTCAAGCCTGCCGACTTTTTTCGGATTAAAACAGACTCCCCTGAAGGGGGCAATAAAGGCCATGGCTCTTTGACTCCTTTTTTGTTACATTCAGACAACCCCACCTTAGGGATCAGCCAATCGATTTTTAAAAAAATAACTGTAACACGCAGGTCGTTTTTTTTTCAAGCTCCGAACCACCCCACCTGCGCATTTCAGCCAAAAACGTACAAACACATGACGACCGCTTCAGAGACCGCCATTCGGAGGAACAACCATGTATGACATCTTCATCGACACTCACTTTGCCGGTGCTCACCATTTGCGCAACTATCCTGGAAACTGTGAAAAACCGCACGGACACAACTGGAAAGTCCGGGTCACGGTCCGGGCCAGTGAGGTTGACGAGATGGGTATGGGCATTGATTTCAAGATCCTCAAAAAAGAGGTTAACTCGGTTGTTGACCTGCTGGATCATCAGGATCTCAATGAACTCCCGGCCTTTCAGGACCGGAATCCCTCATCCGAGCATATTGCAGCCTTTCTTTTTAACCAGTTGACGCCGATCCTCAAACACGACCGCTATCATATGCACAGTGTCACCGTGTTCGAGACCGAGTCCTCAGGCCTCACCTACTACGGCGCCAATGGCTGAACTGCTGGTCTCTGAGCTCTTCTATTCGCTCCAGGGCGAATCGACCCGAGCTGGTCTTCCCTGCTTCTTCATCCGTCTGGCCGGTTGCAATCTGCGCTGCAACTACTGCGACGCCAGCTACACCTATGAAGAGAGCGGAACAGCCATGAATCTGGCTGCAATCCTTGCGGCCGTGGACCAGCAGCCCGAGGTCATGGTCGAAATCACCGGCGGTGAACCCCTGCTCCAGGCAGACTGCCTGCCCCTGATTCAGGCCCTGCTGGATCAGGGCCGCCCGGTTCTGATTGAGACCAACGGCTCAGTGGTCATCGACCAGGTTCCCGCTGCCGCCGTGGTCATTCTTGATATTAAATGCCCCGGCAGCGGCAGTGAGGGCTCTTTTGCCCACCAGAATCTGGAGTTGATCCGTTCCAGAAGCAATGCACAGCCCGACTCCATTGAAATTAAGTTCGTTCTCAGTGGTCCAGACGACTATATCTGGGCCCGAGACTTTGTCCGCCGAAACCTGGCCAACTGTTCGGCCCCTGTTCTGTTCTCTCCGGTCACTGACCGCTTTTCTCCCGGCGATCTGGCTGCACTGATTATGAACGACCGGCTTCCTGTCCGCCTCCAGCTCCAGCTCCACACCCTGCTCTGGCCTGGAACCAGACGCGGCGTATAACGTTTTATCCTCATTCAACTATAATAGACTTACATCATGCAAAAAACTATCCCTGTAGACCAGGCCGTCGGCATGGTCCTGCCCCACGATATCACCGAGATTGTCAAGGACACCTTTAAGGGCCGGGCCTTCAAAAAAGGCCACATCATCCGGCCCGAAGACATCGATCACCTCAAACGACTGGGCAAGGAGCATATATACGTCCTGAAATTGGGCCCCGAGGAGATCCATGAAAACGAGGCAGCCGAACTTCTGGCCAAGAGTTTGTGCGGTGACAATGCCGGCCGATCCAATGAACCGGTGGAAGGAAAAATCACCATCATTGCCGAACAGGACGGCCTGCTCAAGATCAATGAAGAAGGGCTCTACCGCTTCAATCTGTTAGGTGAGGTCATGTGTGCCACCCTGCAGACCAACACGCCGGTGAAAAAGGGTGAGACCATTGGCGGCACCCGTCTCATCCCCCTGCTCAGCAAACGGCAGCTGGTCGAGGAGGCCATCAGTGTGGCCGAGGCATTTCACCCCGTGATTGAGGTCAAGCCGTTGCGCCAGGCGCGTGCCGGGCTGGTAATCACCGGCAACGAGGTCTTCCACGGCCGAATCCAGGACCGCTTCGAACCTGTCCTGCGCAAGAAACTGGAGGTTATCGGCTCCGAGGTGATCAAGGTGGTCTTTGCCCCGGATGATATAGAACTGATCGGCCAGGCCATCCGTGATTGTCTGGCCGCAGGCGCCGATCTGATCATCACCAGCGGTGGCATGTCGGTTGATCCGGACGATGTGACCCGGCTGGGCATAGCCAATGCCGGGGCCTCAGACTGCACCTACGGCACTCCGGTCCTGCCCGGAGCCATGTTCCTCTGTGGCCGAATCGGCACGGTTCCGGTCCTTGGTCTCCCGGCCTGCGGCATGTTTCACAAAATCACCATCTTCGACCTGATCCTGCCCCGAATCCTTGCCGGTGAAACCGTCGGCCGTGAAGAACTGGCACGCATGGGCCACGGCGGGCTCTGTCGCAACTGTAAACAATGTCAGTACCCGGTGTGCAACTTTGGCAAATAAGGACCCGCTCGACCCCCAACCAGCCGCCCCCTTTCACCTCCGGCTGCGTCCGGCAACCCAGCAGACGGTGGGTGACGTCCTGCTGAAACGCTGCCCCCTGTCAATGAAAAAGATCAAGGAGGCCTTGACCAAGGGAGCGGTCTGGCTGACCCGACCGGGCTGGAATGAAAAAAGGATTCGCAAGGCTAACTTCCCGGTGGGCCCCAAGGACCGGATCGACATCTATTACGACGAGCAGATTCTCAGCCGCACCGCCCCTTCTCCCCTGCTGATCAGCGACCAGGGGGCCTACAGCGTCTGGTACAAACCAGCCGGTCTGCTCAGCCAGGGCAGCCCCTACGGAGACCACTGCTCCCTGACCCGCCACATCGAACAGCAGTCTTTGAAACAAAGCGATGCCCGCCTGATCCACCGCCTGGATCGTGAGGCCTTTGGCCTGATCCTGATCGGTCATAACCGCAAAGGGGCCGCGGCCCTGACCCGGCTTCTCCAGGCCGGAGAGATCGCGAAATACTACCGGGCCGAGGTCTCAGGACAGCTCGGCCAGACCGGCGAGACCCTGGAGTTTGACCAGCCCCTCGATGAAAAGCCTTCCCGGACCACGGCCGAAATACTCCGCTACCTCCCGGAACATGACACCACTCTTCTCGATATCCGCCTTCATACCGGCCGCACCCACCAGATCCGCCGTCATCTGGCAGGGGCTGGCCACCCCCTGATCGGTGACCCCCGATACGGCAAGCCCACGCCTCTTCTCCCCGAACTCCCCCTCCAACTCTGCGCCTACCGCCTGGCCTTCCACTGCCCGATCCACGACAGGGATCTGGAGTTTTCTCTCGACCGCGGATTTTTCACTGCCAACACTCCAGACAACTCAGGTGGCAGACTCTTTCTCTCCGTGCGTAAAATCATCAGATGATCAGCGCGTTGACCTGACGGCTCGCCAGTCTGCCGTTCTTCCTCTTCTAAAAAAAATCAGGTCAGAAGTGCAAGGGCAATCTTTGCCGCCCGCGTTGAAGCACCAGCGGCCCCCAACCGTTCCCGAACCAGGGCCAGCCCGGCACGGATCACCTGCACACTGGGCCCATCAAAGAGCAGACGGCACAACTCCTTTTCAATCCGGCGGGGATTGACCTCATCCTGGAGGAGTTCCGGGACCAGGGCCTGATCGGCAATCAGATTGACCAGTGAAAAATATTTGATATCACCAATCAGACAGCGACCGAGCAGATAGGTGTGCGGGGAGACCCGGTAGGTCACAACCATGGGCACGTCAAGCAGGGCCAGCTCCAGGGTCACAGTGCCGGATGCGGCCAGGGCACAATCACAGGCGGCCATCAAATCATAGCGATTCCGGCGGATCACCCGGATATCAAGCCGTGAGCCATAGTCGTTCAGCCCATGGGCCTGCAACTCCTCATCGCTGATGGTTGGGGCCACAGGCAGAAGAAAGGTCAGCGGAGTCTCAACCTTGGTCTGCATGCGAAAGGCCGCATCCAGAAAGTCAGGGAGCAGGGAGGCGATCTCCCGCCGCCGACTGCCGGGCAGCAGACCCACCAGCTTACGCTCCGGGTCGATCCCCTGCTCCGCGCAGAATGCACTCCGATCGCTGACCACCCGCACTGAATCCAGGAGTGGATGGCCGACATAATGGGCCTTTACACCACGCTCCTGATAAAAGGCCTCTTCAAAGGGCAGGATAACCCCGATCGTATCCACCAAGCGGGCCATGGTCTTGACCCGACCCGAGCGCCAGGCCCATACCTGGGGGCTGATATAATAGAAGACCGGAATCCCCAGCTTTTTGGCCCGACCGGCAAGCATCAGATTAAAATCAGGAAAATCGATCAGGATCAGGAGATCGGGACGTTCGCCCACCATCCACCGGCGCAGAGTCTTCTGGGCTGCCACCAGATCTGAGAGATGAAACAGGACCTCAACCAGGCCCACCACCGCAATCTTCTCGGCATCAAAGAGAATCTCAACCCCGGCTGCGGCCAATTCCTCTCCCCCCATCCCGGCAAAAGTGAGATCCGGCTCCTGCTCCCGCATGGCCCTGACCAGACGCGAACCGTGCAGATCACCGGAGGCCTCCCCGGCCACAATCATGACCTTCTTCATCGCTGCAGGGCTGCCCGGACCTGTTGATAGGCCTCAAGCTTCTGATGTTCACGGATTTGATCCATGACCTGCAGGGCCACATCCAGGGCCCGGCGACCAGCCAGACCTGAAACCAGGGGTTGGCTGCGCTCACGCACACTGGTCATGAAATGTTCGATCTCACTGCGCAGGGCATCGCTTTCGGGAAAGGTATTGATCTTGACCTCCTGCTCCGGCATGCCCCCTGCCCGCAACTGCTCACCCAGTTGAATGGTCATGACCTTGCGGTTTGCAAAGTCGACATTGATATAGGAGCCCGGCTGAAAGATCCGCATCTTCCGGGTATTGGTGCGCGAGACGCGACTGACGGTCACATTGGCCGTGGCCCCGTTGACAAAGATCAGCCGGGCATTGGCAATATCAGTGGTCGCGGTCACCACCGGCGCCCCCACGGTGTGGATCAACTCCAGAGGCGATTTAACGATATTGAGGATAATATCAATGTCATGGATCATCAGATCCAGGACCACGTCCACATCCACACCCCGGTTTTTGAAGGTCGAAATCCGGTGGCTCTCGATAAAGACCGGCGTGGTCAGAAAGGGTTCCATGGCCTGAACTGCAGGGTTAAAACGTTCGAGATGGCCAACCTGGAGCACCAGGCCCTGTTCATCAGCCCCCTCGATCAACTCATCAGCCTCGGCCAGGGTTGTGGTCATGGGCTTTTCCAGGAGCATATCCACTCGGGCGGCAATACAATCAAGGGCCACGGGATGGTGATAGGTGGTGGGGACAACCACCGAAACCGCATCCACCAGGGGAAGCAGTTTCCTGTAATCAGTAAAGGCCGCGCATCCGCATTCAGCGGCCACGGCTGCGGCCTGCTCCGCATTGACATCAACCACCCCGACCAGTTCAACACCGGCCATGGCCGCATATTTCTGGGCATGAAAACGGCCTAGATAACCAACCCCGATCACCCCTGTTCGAATTTTTTTCATACCATTCCCCGATTCCTCTCAAATGCCCAGATAGGCCTTCTGAACTTCGTCGTTATTTAAAAGATTTTTGGCTGTATCGGTCAACGTAATCCTTCCATTTTCAATTACATAGCCGCGATCAGCAATATGCAGCGCCTGGTGGGCATTCTGCTCCACTAAAAAAATGGTGGTGTTCTGCTCCTGATTGACCTTCTTGATGATCTCAAATATCTGTCTGATAATCAAGGGGGCAAGTCCCATGGAGGGTTCATCAAGGAGCAGGAGTTCAGGACGGGCCATCAGTGCCCGAGACAGGGCCAGCATCTGCTGCTCACCGCCGGAGAGCGTCCCACCCGACTGCGAGCGACGCTGGGCCAGGATAGGAAAAAGTGAATAGACATAATCCAGATCAGTCTTGATCCCGGCCCTGTCCCGGCGAAGGAAGGCACCCATATCCAGATTTTCCCTGACACTGAGGTCTGGAAAAATATGACGGCCCTCCGGGACCTGGCAGATGCCCATGGCCACGATCTGATCCGCCTTGAGATTCTGTATTTCTTGCCCCTTGAACAACACCTTGCCCGCCTGAGAGGGTACAATACCCGAAACAGTCATCAGGGTGGAAGACTTTCCTGCACCATTGCCCCCGATCAGGGTGATGATTTCACCGGTATTGATATGCAGGCTGACATTCTTCAGGGCCTGGATATTTCCGTAACTGGTCTGAATATTCTTCAGTTCAAGCATCTTCTTGCCAATTTGCAGGGGGCCCGGGGCCACAGGGCTCCTCAACCTTCTTCACCCAGATAGGCCCGGATCACCTCTTTATTGGAGCGTACCTCTCCCGGAGCCCCCTCGGCAATCTTACGACCATAATCCATGACCACGATGCGATCAGAAAGGGTCATGACCAGCTTCATGTCATGCTCAATCAGAAGGATGGCATGCCCCTGGTCACGGATCTTGCCAATCAATTGCACCAGCCGAATCGTCTCCTGGGGATTCATTCCAGCAGCCGGTTCATCCAGGAGCAGGAGAAAGGGTTCAGTGGCCAGAGCCCGGGCAATCTCCAGCCGTCGTTGAGCACCGTAGGAGAGATTTCCGGCCAGTTCATTCACCTGAGCTGCCAGGCCGACCTCTTTCAGGAGGGCGTAACTCTGCTCGACGATGGCCTGCTCCTCGGCCCGGGTCTTTCTGTCACGGAAGACCGCACCCAGAATAAAGGCCTTTGTCCGGCAGTGACGTCCGACCATCACGTTTTCAAGGACGGTCATCTTCGAGAACAGGCGGATATTCTGGAAGGTCCTGGCCACACCTTTTTCAGCCACATGGTTGGGCTTCAGGCCATTCAGACGCGTTCTGGCCCTGACCCCGGGTTGATAAAGAAGGATATCGCCACCACTTGGGGTATAAATCCCGGTCACACAGTTAAAAAGAGTGGTCTTGCCGGCGCCATTTGGGCCAATCAGGGCCAGGATCTCTCCGGCCCTGACTTCAAAGTCAAGGGTGTCCAGGGCCCTGATCCCACCAAAATCCATGGTCAGGCCGGTGACCTGGAGGATTGTTTCGCTCATCATCCCCCCTCACCCCTTCTTTTTGAACTGATAGATCCGGCGGCGATTGGAGATCAGGCCCTCTGGCCGGAAGACCATCATCAAAACCAGGATCGCTCCGAAAACCAGCATCCGATACTCGGACAGGAACCGCAGATACTCGGGCAACAGAATCAGGATCAGGGCGGCAAAAATCACGCCGACAATCGAGCCCATTCCTCCCAGAACCACGATGGAGAGGATAATGGCCGACTCAAGAAAGGTAAAACTGGCCGGATTGACAAAGGTGGTTTTGGCGGCAAAAACCACACCGATGATCCCGGCCCAGAAGGCGCCCAGGGCAAAGGCGACCAGCTTGGTACGAGTCTTGTCAATCCCCATGGCCTGACAGGCGATTTCATCCTCGCGCAGGGCCACCCAGGCCCGACCCAGACGGGAGTCCTGCAGACGATTGACCACAAAAACCGTGATCATCAGCAAGGCGATCATCAGATAGTAGAGATAGAGGATCGCCATATTCAGATTCAGATCAAGGCCGAACAGACCGGGACGGGCAATATTGGCAATCCCGCTGGGCCCCATGGAAAAATCATTCCAGTTTTCCAGAATCAGGCGAATGATCTCGCCAAAACCCAAAGTGACGATCGCCAGATAATCGCCACGCAGACGCAGGACCGGGAACCCGAGCAGAATCCCGAAAAAGGCCGCCATGAGTCCCCCAACGGGCAGCACAGTCCAGAAGCCAAGGCCAAAGTGGTGATTCAGCAAGGCATAGCTGTAGGCGCCCACCGCATAAAAGGCCACATATCCAAGATCCAGCAAGCCGGCCAGGCCGACCACTATATTCAGACCCAGCCCCAGAACCACGTACATCAGGGCCGTGGTCATCACATTTGTCTGGTAGGTGGAAAAAAGAAAGGGAAAGGCCAGGGCAAAGACCAGAGACGCCATGGAAAGCAGAAAAAGGGCGCGCGGTTCATGGAGGACCCGTTGGAACAGCGTTTCACTCACCTCATCGCCAGCATCCCTTTTCCGGGCCAGCTGTTGCTCCTTCTGGGCAAAAAAGACCTTGCTCACCACAGAGATGACAAAACTGCCCATGGCCACAAAAAACATATTGTGCCAGCGCCAGTTGACGACCCGCTCGATCGGGTCCACCTGGATCACCATCAGCGGAAAGGTGAGGAGTGCAAACCAGAGTGAGACCAGCAGTGATCTTTTAAGGTCTTTCAGAGGAAACATACAGACACTCAATCAGACTTTCTTGGTTTCAGCCTTCCCAAGAATTCCGGAAGGCTTGAAGATCAGGATCAGGACCAGGAGTGAAAAGGCAAAGACGTCCTCATAATCACTGGAGATATATCCCGTGGCAAAGCTCTCGGTAAGGCCCAGGATCAAGCTGCCGATAACCGCCCCGGGGATGGAGCCGATACCGCCCAGAACCGCCGCGGTAAAGGCCTTGATCCCGGCCAGAAAACCGATATAAAAATTAATCTGGCCGATATGTGAGGCAACCAGGAGTCCGCCAACGGCGGCCAGACCCGAGCCGATGATAAAGGTGACCGAGATAATCCGGTCGACATTGATGCCCACCAGCATGGCCATGGTCCGGTCCTGGGCCGTGGCCCGCATGGCCTTGCCGATCCGGGTGAACTTGATAAGGATGGTCAGGGCCACCATGAGCACGGCCGTGGTCACCAGGATAACAAGATCTGAAGAACCAACGATATGGGCGTAGGGCTCCATAAAGGCAAAATCAGGGATCAACTCGGGAAAGGGCAGGAAATCTGAGGTCTGGGCCAGGAGCACATAATTCTGAAGAAAAATCGACATGCCGATGGCGCTGATCAGGGGCGAGAGGCGCGGGGCATGGCGCAAGGGCTTGTAGGCCAGTTTTTCAATGGTGTAGCCATAGGCGCTGGACCAGATGGCCGCACAGACTCCGGCCAGGACAACAATGGCCAGGAGCGGAAAACCATAGATCGACAGGACTGTGGCCACCACAAAGGAGGTGAAGGCGCCGATCATGTAGATCTCGCCGTGGGCAAAATTGATCAGGCCGATAATCCCGTAAACCATGGTGTACCCCAGGGCAATCAGGGCATAGATCGCCCCCCGGGTCAGGCCACTGAACAGCAGTTCAACAAAGTAATCCATCAGACATCAACAGAGAATAGAGAATCAGGAGATAAAAAAAGCCTGGGCAGGGCGTTTTCCCTGTCTCAGGCTGAAGAAACGGTTCAAGAGAGAGGCTTATCTGGCTTCAACAAACTGTCCGTCTCGTACCTGATACATGGCAAAGCCAACGCCCACTGCATCGCCGCGCCCATCAAAGTTGATATGCCCAACAGGTGTTGCAACCTTGGTGGTCCGCAGGGCCTGAGTCACGGCGGCAAAGTCGGTCGAACCGGCCTGTTCAATGGCATTGAGCAGGGCCTGGGCTGCGGCATAGGCGTTCTCGTAAAAGGCGCCGGGATCACTGCCGTAGGTGGTCTTGTGCGCGGCAATGGCGGCCACGGAAACGGGATTGGCTGAATTGTCCTGCGGGCCTGAGGCATAGACGCCCTCGGCATCCTTCCCGGCCACATTGATAAAGGTATCGTCTTTCACACCGTCATCGGAGATGAACAGGGTTTTTACCCGTTTTTTGCGCATCATGGAAACAATCTTGGAGGCCTCAGGATGATAGCCACCAAAGATCACGGCCTCGGCCCGACTGCGTTTGATCTTCTGGACAACGGCAGAATAATCAACCGCACCAGGGGTTACCCCCTCATAGAGCACCACTTCGCCCCGGCCGGACTGCTCAATAAAGACCTTGGCAAACTCGGCCAATCCCTTTCCGTAATCGCCCTTATCATGAATCACAGCAATCTTCTTCACCCCCAGGACATTCAAGGCGTAATCGACCTCGGCCTGGGCCTGGGCGTCATCAGCGGCAATTGTCCTGAAAAAATTGGGGTATTCACCACTCTGGGTCAAGTCCGGATTGGTGGCAGAGGGTGACATGACCACCACGCCGGCGTTTTTATAGATGGGCAGGGCCGCCTTGGTTGCCCCTGAACAGATATGTCCCAGGACCACATGGACACCCTCTGAGACCAGTTTGGTGGCCGTATTGGTGGCAACTTCCGGCTTACAGACATCGTCTTCAATAAGCAACTCCACCTGCCTACCGTTCACACCACCATGACTATTGACCTCGGCCACCACCAGTTTGGCTGCATTGATTGCAGGCAGGCCATAGGAGGCAAGATCGCCACTGTGCGGACCAGCAACGCCAAGTTTGATGGTCTCGGCTGCCATGGAAATTACGGGAAGGGCAACTGCCAGAGCCACAGCTGTGGCCAACAGAGATCTTCTCATTCCGAATTTCATCATGTTCTCCCATTCAATAAAAATAATCTCAACCATGCACGGAGAACCAATGGCTCCCCTCAGAGACAAGTATTTAAAGATGTCAAAAAAAATGAATGATAGTATGCTTGCAAGCCGCATTCAATAAAAAACGTAATTGTCCAGCATCGCCCCATCTCCGGCGTCATTGGCCTGTTCACATACAGGTGTATGGTTCGCAGGCCTCTTCCTCGGATATGGGGCGATGCTGGACAATTACAGTGGGGGGCAAGACGTACGACCTGCTCCGTTGACACCGGTGTATGGTTCACAGGCCTCTTCCTCGGAGTCTACGCTTACCTGGATATGGGGCGATGCTGGACAATTACAGTGGGGGGCAAGAGATACGGCCGGTAACAACAACTATGCTAGAGACAGCCTGCGATGGTCAGTAAGAAAAATATCCTTTTCACCCTTGGTCGTCCATTCAGCCCAATCTATGGTTGGGCCATGAAAGTGCGGGCGGCCTGCTATCAGAAAGAAATTCTGCCCAGCAGCAGAATGGCGGTTCCGGTTATCTCCGTGGGCAACCTGACCATGGGCGGCACCGGCAAGACCCCACTGGTTCGTTATCTGGCCGAGCTCCTGCAAGAGCGGGGATTGCGTCCGGCGATCATCAGCCGCGGGTACGGCGGCACGACCAAAAATCGTTTCAATGTGGTCTCAGACGGTCGACAGATCTATTTGCAGGCCGACGAGGCCGGAGACGAACCACGGCTCCTGGCTGAACTGCTGCCAGGTGTTCCAGTGCTCACCGGCATCGTACGGACCCTTCCCTGCCGCCATGCCATCCAGGAGCTGGGCTGCAATGTCCTGATCCTGGATGACGGATTCCAGCATTTGAAGGTGCAGCGAGACATCAACCTGGTCCTGTTCCACGGCGACGAACTGGCCGGCAACAGCCGCATCTTTCCCGGCGGCGACCTGCGCGAGTCGGTCTCGGCCCTGCAGCGGGCCACCGCCTTTGTCCTCACCAACATCACCCCGGAAAATCAAGAGAGAAACCAACGTTTTTGCGAACTGCTCCAGCAACGCTTTCCAGGTCGGCCGGTCTTCCTGACCTCAACCTGCACCCAGACCTTCCGCAGACAGGGTGACAACACCCCCTTAAGCGCCACAGAACTGCCCACCCCTCTCCATGGCTTCTGCGGAATCGGCAAACCCGCGACCTTCCGCCGCGACCTCAGCCGACTTGGGCTGCAGCTCAGCGGCTTCTCATCCTTCAGAGACCACCAGCCCTATTCAGCCACCCTGCTGGCCAGAATCAGCAACAAGGCCGAACAGCAGGGAGCGCAGGGACTGGTGACCACGGAAAAGGATCTGGTTAAGATTGGTTCCTCTCCACTGTCTCTTCCCCTCTTCGCCCTGCAACTGCAGGTTCAATCTCAGCTGGAGTTGAACACATTGATTCTGGACCACCTCGGCCTGCATTCTTGAAGAACTGACAGGCAACGTACGATTGACTGACTTGAATTTTGTAAGTGACACACCACAAGCCCTTCACCACAACAGACTGCGCCATCAGGACTCTTCATCATTCCAACGCCCCAGGGCCAACTTGTCAATTTTGTTATTAGCGGTCTTGGGCAGTTGATCGAGAAAAATCACCCGGGCCGGGATCATAAAATTTTCAGATCTGGCCATACAGATCTTTTGCACCTGGCGCTCGGTTATTGCGCAGTCCTGCCCCAGAACAAGAAAGGCATGGATGGCCTGACCCAGGGTTTCATCCGCCACCCCAACCACTGCCGCCTCTTTGACCTCCGGAATCGAATAGAGGATGTTTTCAACTTCTACAGGGCTGACCTTTTCTCCGCGCGTCTTGATCATGTCATCGTTCCGACCGATAAAGTAGAGAAATCCTTCTTCATCCATGCGGAACAGATCATGGGTACAGAGAATCCGCTCGCCCGGCAAGCGGCCTGGTTTGAGCATTTTCCGGCTCAGTTCCGGCTGATTCCAGTACCCGGCCATCACATGGGGCCCACGGACATGGAGAATCCCCTGCCCGCCCGGTGGAACCGGTTCTCCCTCCGCCGTCAGGAGAAAGACCTCGGTCCCAGGGATGGCCTTCCCCACCGAGGCAGGTTTTTCCATAAGCAGTTCGGGCTCCAGATAACAGACCCGCTTGCATTCTGTCAGTCCGTACATCTTATAGATCAGGGCATTGGGAAAGATCTCCCTGAGATACGGAACAAACTCAGCCGAGAGGGCCGCTGCCGTATTGGTCACGCGAGTCACACCCGGGAAACAGAGCTTTTCTCTTTTGTGGGCTGCGACCATCAATGAATAGATCGTCGGGACCCCAGGGAAAACCGTGACGGCTTCAGCCACCATCCGTTTGTAGACCAGGGCCGGAAAGATAAAGGACCGCTCTATCACCAGGGTCGCCCCCAGTTTCATGGTCATCAGAAGTTGATAGAGGCCATAATCAAAGGCCAGGGGAAGGACCAGGAGGGTCTTGTCATGTTCGGATAACCGCAGATATTCAATCAGGCTCCAGGCGGCAAAGACCATGGACTGATGGGTCTGCATGACGCCCTTGGGAAAGCCTGTACTTCCGGATGTATAGATCAGGGCTGCCAGATCATTGGGAATAACAGAAACCGGATGCTCCAGGGGAGCATTTTCAGCAAGCACCGATTCAAGGTCAGCAAACGACTTCTCCCCGGCAGGGATAATGGGGACAGCCTTCCCGGAATAGATGACGCAGACCACGGAGACCACCTCTTGTCCGGGACCGACAAAGACCGAGGCCAAATGGCTGTCACTGAGCAGGATCTTTGCCTGACTGTCGGTCAGGAGAAAATGCAACTTGTCTGCCTTGGTCTGCGGATTGATCATCACAAAGACACCGCCGGCCAGCAAGGTGCCATAGATCGAAATGACACAGGGCCAGGTATTGTCCATGAAGATGGCCACCCGGTCACCAGGACACACACCATAGCGCAGCAAGGCGGCGGCCATACGGGAGGCTGTCTCCAGCAGTTGACCGTAGGTATAGGTCTTTCCCTCGATGATCAGGGCGACCTTGTCGGGATGTCGCCGGGCCGCGGCCAACATGCCTTCACGAAGTAATCGTTGCGGTTTGTGGGTCATATCATGTTTCCCTGCTCGTCAGAATGGCCAGAAAATGGCTGCACCATTCCTGAATCATCTTGAAGAAAAAACCAATGATGGGGAAGCCCCCTGTAATAGGATAATTTTCGTTCAACATCAGGAGATGTGAAAAATTGTGCCTCAGCCATCCGGTCAATATTCCAATGATAACATATTGAGCATAACGAAGAGGCTGGCTGAAAAGATCATGTTATAAGAGGCCCGGAGGATAAATCAAACCAATCTGCCGCATATTCATTGAACAAGATCGGTCACTCCGGCAACACTTGTCGGTTGCCGATAACAATCTTACAGGCCCGGGCAGGTGAACAATGTTTTGGCCTGCTCACAAAGAGCTGAGAGAGCAGCATGGTGGAGATCACAGAGACCAGGGCCATTTCATCGGTCTCACTCACCCCTTTTTCAAGATTGTTCACACATTTTTTGACCAGGGCCGCGGTAACCTGCACGTCAAACAAGCCGGCCTGGTCAATCGATCCAGGTGACAGGAGGTCATGAACGTATTCCGGTGCATTGGGTCCGACAAACGCCTTGAGAATCGGCGCGCGATAGGGTCTTTTTTCGCGAGTGGCAATATTTTTCGGCAGGAGCGGGGCCGCAGCCTTCCGGAGGAGATATTTTTCATTGAGCCCACGGATACGCAATCGATCAGGCAGACGTGCCGCAAACTCAGCCACCCGGTAATCCAGAAAGGGAAAGCGACCCTCCACCGAGTTTCCCATGAGCATCCGATCCCCCTGGGAGTGGAGCAGATAGCCCTGCAAAAAGGTCTTGATCTCCAGATACTGCGCCTTACCCAAGGGTGTGAAGTCATTGAATCCCTGCGGGAGACGCTGCAGCAATCTCTCCTGGGGAGAAGTCATCCCGGCCAGATCATCACGCAGAGACCTTCGCAGGAGCTGCTGCATCCGGCCACTGTTCTGAAAACGGATCTGGTGACTGTAAAGGGGGTCGCCCACATCAGTGAGCTTTTTTCGAAAAAAGGCCCGGGTAAAGGCCTCTGCCCGACCAAGATTCTGAGCCAGGTAGGGATAGAGCCGGCGCAAGAGCAATGGACGAAGTTCTGACTCCGGTTGTCTGGCCCAGAACCGCCGGACCTTGGCCTCACGGAAAATATTATACCCGGCCAGGACCTCATCGGCACCCTCACCCGTGAGGACGACCTTATACCCCTTGCTGCGCACCGCTCTTGAGAGCAGAAGCAGGGGGGCAGGGGCGGTGCGCAGCAAGGGTTTCTCGGAAAGCCAGACGACTTCCGGAAAGACCTGGGCGATTTCAGGTCCATGAATATTCACCGACTGCAAGTCTGTGTTCAACTCCCGAGCCATCTGCTCCTGATAGATACGTTCGTCAAACAGTGGATCGGCAAAACTGACCGCAAAGGAGTGCAGCGGTGTATCGGAAACCTGACGGACCATGGCCGCAGTCAATGAGGAATCCAGGCCGCCGCTCAGATAAACGGCCACTGGCACATCCGCCCGCAGACGAAGACGGGTGGAAGAATAGAGGATATCCCGCAGTTCATCGGCCAGATCTTCCTCACTTTCCTGACGCCCGTCAGTGGCTCCGGCAAAACACAGGTCCCACCAGCAGGTCTCTTCCACAATCCCACTGGCATCAACCCGCATAAAATGGCCTGGAGACAGTTCGCGAATGCCTGGAAAAGAGGTCTGTTCCGGTGCCATCCCCCAGAGCGAAAAAGTCTCATGCAGACCAACTGGATCGATCTTACGCACGGCCTGTGGATGCCGGAGAATCGATTTGCATTCCGAGGCAAAGACAAGGTCCTGACCATATTGGGCAATGAACAGGGGACGAATCCCCAGCCGGTCACGGGCCAGAAACAACTCTTTTTTCTGCCGGTCCCAGATGGCAAAGGCAAAGGCACCGTTCAATCGGTTCAGCGAATCGCAGCCCCATTCCTCATAGGCATGAACCAGGACCTCGGTGTCGCATCTGGTTGCAAAACAGTGACCCAGTTCTTCCAATTCCGCCTGAAGTTCTGGAGAGTTATAGATCTCGCCATTCTGCATCACCCAGAACCGCCGGTCTTCATTGGCCAGGGGCTGGTCCCCACCGGCAAGGTCGACAATTGAGAGCCTGGTGTTGACCATGCCGAACAGCTCATCAAGGTAGAGTCCCACCCCATCAGGGCCCCTGTGCTGAATCTCCCCGCCCATCTCCAGGAGAAGCTCACGGGAGACAGCTGTTGTTCCACGACTGTATATACCGGCTATTCCACACATTGAGCCATCACTCCAACACTGTTATTTTCCGGCGCTGTCGGTTGAATACAGATGAGTTTTGCTGAACCGTCAGGCAATCTCCAGCACCGGGCTGACCAGCAATGGCGGCATGTGCTGATAACGGGTGGTACGCCGTTTATTTTCAATGTCCTTAAAAACCCGTTCAACCTGTTCCGGCAGTAATTCCACGGCATCTGCCACCTGGGCCGCGGAATATCCATGGTTTCTGGCATAGAGGCAGAGATCCATCTTGTGGTAAGGCAGAGAAAAGTAAAATTCTTCCTGTTCCTGAGGCATGGAATAGGTATCAGTGGTCGGTGGCCGACGGCGAATTTCTTCAGGAATACCAAGATAAGCCGCCAACTGATAGACTTGCGACTTATAGAGATGGGCAATGGGCTTAAAGTCGGCCAGACCATCGCCCCCTTTGACAAAAAAGCCCTGATCATACTCCAGACGATTGGGAGTCCCGGTCACCGCGTAATTCCGCTGATCAGCATGATAATACTCCAGCATCTTACGAGTCCGCTGCTTGAAGTTTGTGGCAGCCACCACTCCCAGATAGGCCGACAACGACAGGCGTTTCTTCATGCGCTTGCCATCGGGGGAGACGGCAATGACCGAGAAAATACGATACTGGTCACTCTCGATTACGCTGGGAAGGACAATCTTGGATTTCCAGTTCGGGCCATATTCCGGAATAACCGTCCGAATGGCCTCATCACGCCTGCGATAACAGCCAACCGCCTCCAGAACTGGGGTGATATCCTCAAGAACAGCCTCAACACCGATACAATCAGCAACCGCCCGTGACAGGTCCAGGGTATCTTCTGCGGAATCCTGCTCCGGAGTGAACAGCCCCAAGGTTCGTTCAGGACCGAGGGCTGCCGCTGACAGCGCGGCAACCACTGAGCTGTCAATTCCCCCAGAGATGCCAACCACAGCTCCCTGTTTCTTCAAGGTCTGAAACACCTGATCCCGAATCACCGACTGAATCATCAACGCCGTTTTTTCACAATCAATCTTCAGGACATCAGGGGTCAATCTTTCCAGGCTCATAATCCGCTTTCCCTCTCTGACTACATGACAAACTCAACCACAGATTCTTCCAGGTCAAGCCTTTTTTCGCTGGACAAAGGCCCAAATCCGGCTGATGGAATCAAGATTGTCAGGCAATATTTCATCATCATCAATCGTAATACCGTATGTCTCCTCAATAAAATCAATGAGGGCGAAAACCCCCGTCGAATCAATGACCCCAAGATCCATCAACGACTGATCAGCGCCAAGTTCGGCATGATCGTCTGTCAAAATATAGTTTGTCTGAATAAACTCCCGAACTTCATTCTCCATGTTCACTCCATCCTTAATTTCCCGGCTGCCTCGCAGACACAACACCTTTGTTTTCAAACTCAGCTTCTTCAGAGACAAGACTCTGGCACAGAACAATATCAGTTCATATCACGATCCATTTTCAGGCCTTCCTGTGTACTTGATAATCCGTGCCGGAACGCCAATAGCTGTTGCATGCGGGGGCACATCAGTAATCACCAGAGAATTTGCTGCAATCCTGGCCCCATCACCAATAACAACTTCTCCCAACACCGTAGCGCCCCTGCCGATATAGACATTATTCCCGATAATCGGCGCCCCACCTCGCTCCATATTCGTGCCCAACGTCACATCCTGCTGAATACCGCAATAATCACCAATAACCGTCCTGGGATGAATTGAGATATTCCCGGAATGAATCAGGTGCAGCGCCTTGCCAACAGTGACCTCCCGATACAGACGAATCCCAGAAGTGATTAAAACCACAAAAATCAGCAGTCCGTAAACCTTTGAGGCAATCCACTGCAACCAGGACGGCTTGATCGTCAGTGACCAAACCCCATAACGATACGTCAAAATGGCCCACAATGCCGGATTCAGCCATTTGGCATCATGACGATGATAATCTTCACGAATCAGCTTCAACATTCCCATAACTTCTCAGCTTAACGGCAAAATATATGACGGACAAACCTTCCCCTAATGCCTATCACAAAACAGAACACCCACCAAGAAAAAAGAACAAGTCAGTCATTTTACACTCAATTGTGTATTTTTATACACATCGCCTTTGCAGTACCGACTAGTCTGCCCATTCACATAACAATCTGGAATAAAACAATAAATAATCACAATACGACCAGGCGCAACACTGACTCAATTTTGGCCCTTATCTTGCATAACCAACTGCACTTACTCCCAATTACCAGACAGGACGAACATGACCAATCACCTTGACCCCCAACAATATACCCTCAACCGCAGCGTCAGTTGCTGCGGGGTCGGCCTCCACTCGGGCCATACCGTCAATCTGACGATCAACCCGGCCCCGGCCAACAGCGGGTTGTGCTTCTTCCGCATTGACCTGCCCGGCCAGCCGGCTATTCCCGCCCACATGGACCAGGTCAGCGACACCCGTCTGGCCACCACCATCGGCACAGGCGAGGCCCGGGTCTCAACCACTGAACATCTGATGGCCGCCCTCCGCAGTTATGGGATCGACAACGCCCACATCGAAGTTGATGCCCCGGAAATTCCGATCATGGACGGCAGCGCCGGTCCTTTCATGCTCCTGCTCAAACGGGCCGGACGCACGCCCCAGAAATCCTGCCGCAAGGTCCTGCGAATCACCAAAGAAATTCGTTACACGGACGGCACGTCCGAGATCAAAATCTCCCCCTATAACGGCTTCAAGGTTTCAGGCGAGATCGACTTTGACGATACCCTGATCAAGAAACAACGCTACAGTATCGATCTCAGCGGTGACAGCTTCATCAAGGAGATCGCCCGAGCCCGCACCTTCGGCTATGTTGAACAGGTTGAAGAGCTCTGGGCCAACGGCCTGGCCCTGGGTGGAAATCTGGACAACGTGATTGCCATCCACTGGAATCGCCAGACCATCCTCAACGAAGACGGTCTTCGCTTCCACGACGAGTTCATCCGCCATAAGGTCCTGGACCTGATCGGCGACCTGGCCCTGATCGGCTGCCCGATCCTCGGTCGCGTTTCAGCCAGTCGTTGCGGTCACACCCAACACCTGGCCTTCATGAAGGAGATCGCCGCCCATCCAGAGTGCTGGGAGTTGATTGAACTGAAGGGAAACGGTCACCACTCGGTGCTCAAACAGATGGTCAGCCACACCAGGTCAGCGGCTGGAGGAATGATCCTGCCCCTGCTCAACCCACAGGGCTGCGGTAAAACCCTCAGCCAGACCCCCTGCTGAACCAGTCTCCCGTTTTCAGCAAAAAGCCCGGGCATCTGCCTGGGCTTTTTGCTTCCAATCCCGTAACTATTCAACGAAAATGATCCACCAACAGTCTGATCAGGAATGGAAAGAGGTGGGGTCAGGAAGGTCCCTGTCCGGCGCATCTGAAACCACAACACGATTCACGCCCCCACTATTCACCAATAATCTTGACCAGGACCCGCTTCCTGCGTCGACCATCAAACTCACCATAGAATATCTGCTCCCAGGTCCCGAAATGCAGCCGCCCTTCGGTGATTGCCACCACTACTTCACGCCCCATGATCTGGCGCTTGAGATGGGCATCGGCATTGTCCTCATACCCATTGTGATGATACTGATCAACAGGGGCATGGGGCGCCAGTTTCTCCAGCCAGAGGTCGTAGTCGCGATGAAGACCTGACTCGTCGTCATTGATAAAGACTGATGCCGTAATATGCATGGCATTGCACAACAGGAGCCCTTCCCGGATTTTGGACTCGGCCAGGCACTCTTCCACCTGTGAAGTAATATTGATCAAGGCCCGCCGTGTGGGTACCTCGAACCATAACTCTTTATGATAGCTTTTCACGTCTCTTGCCCTCCCTGGCACACGCCCTTGAAATCCAAATCAGTCAGCTTTCACTCACCTCCGATATCCCTCATCAGCCACGGAGAAAAGGATTTCTCCGCCCCTGCCGGCTGAGTCCCGTCTCCTTTTCTCCATCCAGCATCTTGCGCAAAAGGGTCCACTCCGCCCGCACCTGCCGCAACTCCTCCCTGATCTCATCACAAGCCGCCAAAGGCGCCTCTTCTACCCGCTTTTCCAGGGCCGCCACCTGCTGCTGCGCCCGATACAACTCCCGGGTAAGTGCTTTAATCGACATCCCTTTCCTCTTCTGTTTTCCTGCTTGAACCAACTGCCAACTCTTCATCTTCGCCCAAGGTACCACTCCACCCTTTTTCTGACAAGAACCGAGCAGCCCCTGAGCAAAGCCTTATCTCTTGAAATTGTCCTCCCATAAGCCAGATTCGACACGCCCTGCCCCAGTTGCAACAACCTAAGGGACACGGCAAATACTGATGTACCTGGACCGCACCCGGATTTGGGTCAGGTTGGGTTGCGCTGATTGAGCAGAAATCACCGGCGTAGCAGCGCTACGTTGGTTGTTTTTGCGATTGAGGCGCGACCCAAGATGGCCCGAAAACGGATGCGTTATGGTATGTCAGTATTTTCCGAGTCCCTAACATCATTACATGTTTACAAATGAGGTGCACATGCTTACACGCCCGCCAAATAATCAGGTCGAGGGCACGGGCAGATTCTGTACTGCCTGGCAGTTACATTCTATCTTGACAAGATTCTCCGCTTCAGTCACCATAGAGGATCTGCGCTATCTATTCATCGAAAACAACGATTCACCAGCGGTCTCACCAGCATGGCTGGACCAAAATAGCCAACCACAAATAACCATGACCGTTCGTTGCTTCGCTATGGCCAATAATTGTCTCCAATGGACTTTCACAACAAATTATAGCTCGATTCATCCGACCAGCAACGGAAAGAGGTGGGAACAGGAAGGTCCCTGGCCGGCGTATCTGAAACAGGGACGACGGAACGTCGTTCATGTTTTGGGCGAAGCGTAGCCGGCCAGGGACCTTCCTGTTCCCACCGGACCAAGCTCACCAACTTCCAACAAAGGATCTCTAGACAATTCATGAATGCCGCCATCATCATTCCTGCCCGTTACGGCTCAACCCGCCTGCCCGGCAAACCCCTTGCTCTGATTCTTGGCAAACCGATGATCCAGCATGTGGTCGAGCGGGCGCAACAGGTTCCAGGGATCGCAACGGTGGCCGTGGCCACCGACGACCAGCGGATCATCGATGCTGTTCAGGCCTTTGGCGGTTTAGCTCATATGACTTCACAAAAACATCAGTCCGGGACGGACCGCATCATCGAACTTGTAGACACGATTCCGGCCGATATTTACATCAATCTCCAGGGAGACGAACCGCTGATCCGCCCGGCCGATATCACTCTGCTCCTGGACGCCATGCAGGACACGCGCGTCCAGGTGGCCACCCTATGCCACGCCATCAATACCCAGGAGGCAGAAGACCCCAACTGCGTCAAGGTCGTGCTTGACGATGCGGGCAATGCCCTCTATTTCAGTCGCTCTCTCATCCCCTACCCGCGCAATCTGCTGACAGCCCACTATCTCAAACATGTGGGAATCTACGGCTACCGCAAAGAGGTCCTGAGCAACTATGGCAAACTGACTCGGCCCATGATCGAACAGACCGAGGAACTTGAACAGCTGCGCCTGATGACCGCCGGCATCAAAATCAGAGTCATTCAGGTGGCGCCCACCGGCCCCGCCGTGGACACCCCGGAATGTCTGGAGCGGGTCAGACGCCTGATGACAGTTCAGGCCATGGACCAGACAATCAGCCAGTCAACAGGTCAGATTTCTGGCCAGATCAATCAGACAAGTCAAGCCGGTCGACCGGTCACATCAACTCTTTCTCCCACCAATCCGACCCCGTGACCGATTTCCAGACCATTCCGGGCGACTTTATTCAGCGCCAGACCCCTGATGGCAACATTCTCATCCTGCATCGTGAGCTGGCCGACCCGCTCACAGAGCTCCTCCAGAACCCCCCAGAACCACTGGAAACCATCAGCACCGGCAAGGGGGCAACCCGTTTCCATAAGCTGGCCGGAATTGAAGTAGCAGTCAAGGAATACTATCATGGTGGGCTCCTTGCCCCCCTGATCCGTGACTATTATTTCGGCCCACCCCATCGGGCCCTGGAAGAATTACGCCTCTTGGCCATTGGCCAGGAGCGTGGCCTGCCGCTCCTCACCCCTCTGGGTTGCGCAATCATGCCGATCTTTGGCCCTCTCTTCTGCTATCGCCTGATCACCCGCCGGGAGGCCGGGGCACGCAACCTCCTTCAATGCCTCCGCGGAGGAGCAAGTGACCTGGAAGAATCCTGCGCGGCCGCTCTCAGGCTCCTCCATGACGGCGGTATCTGGCACAGCGATCTCAATCTGGCCAATTTCATCCTCGGTGAGCGAGGAGTCATTATCTGCGACCTGGACCGAGGCAAACAGTTTGCCCAACTCACGGCCAGGCAGCGGGAAAACAACCTGAAACGGCTGGCCCGCTCAACCAGTAAACAGGGGATGGATCAACACTTTTTCATGGCCCGGTTCCGACGGTTTTACGAATCGGTTGGCCCATGAAGATCCTGATCGTCAAATTCGGGGCCCTGGGCGATGTGGTCGGGGCCCTGCCCTTTCTTAACATCCTCCGCCGCATGATGCCCGAGGCCGAGATCGACTGGGTGGTGGAGCCCCTGAGTTATCCAATCCTTGAAAACCACAAGGCCCTGACCAACACCATTCTCTTCCGGCGTGACCAGGGGATCAGCCGATTGCTCAGTCAGATCAACGCCCTGCGCCACAGACACTACGATCTTGTGATCGACCTGCAGCGAATTCTTCGCAGCGGCCTGGTCACCCGCCTCACTGGTGCTCCAAGGCGGCTGGGTTTTGACCGGGATCGCTGCAAAGAACAGTCCTGGCTCTTCACCAATGAGCGTATCGCGCCCGGATCGGACAGCGATCATATGGTGGATCAGTACATTGAATTTGCCCGTTACCTGGGGGTTCAGGACCTGGAAATCGACTACGGCATTGAACTCAGCCAGATGGAGCGCAACGCCGGCTTACACTATTTTGCCGGACAACAACCACGGATCATCCTCAATATCGGGGCCACCAAACCAGCCAATCTCTGGCCAATTCACTCCTGGGCCAGATTGGCCGAGCTGATCAATGAACATCTCAACTGCCAACCCCTGCTGACCGGCCACGGGCCGCAGGACAGTGAACAGGCCAAGGCCATTGCCTCAATATGCCCCAAGGTGATCAACTGCGTCGGCCACATGACTCTGCGTGAGCTTATGGGCACCTTGGCCACAGCCGATGTGGTTGTCTCGGCCGATACCGGCCCCCTGCACCTTGCCACAGGTCTTGGCTCCCCGGTCATCGGTCTTTACGGCGCAGCCGATATCCACCGCACCGGCCCCTATCTGCACCGGGAATTTGCCCTGGTCGGCACAGCGCCCTGCGCCCCCTGCCGGAAACGGCACTGCAACCAACCCTCACACCAGTGCCTGGAATCCATCCACCCGGAAATGGTCATGGAACAACTCAAGCGACTGCTCTCTTCTGGACGTCCCTGAAATAACGTGGTCCAGTAAAAATGGACATGCTTGGTAAGCCCTGCCCTTCTCCCCCCATCCCCTCCTTCAAGCATTTTTCGCCACGCCCGTAATCAGAATCCGGAAGCCAGAAGTCCTGACACTTTACCCGACTGCGTCAGACCAGCGCACCAGACCCCGTTTCAACCGTTCTGAAGATCAAGATTTTGATACGACCCAATAGTTATGAAAAAAATTGCCAGATCCTTATCCATGCTTACTGTCTCAAATAAGAATTTATCCCAACAACAACCATTCAACTGAGCCATCAACTGCTTATGAACCAGATCGCCACTCACATCAGGATCGATGAACACCGGATCACCAGCGAACCTTTTTATCTTCCCCTCAGGAACGAAATCCAGATTGCCTGCGCTGCTTACTCTTCTGGCCTCCCTCTTCTCCTCAAGGGCCCGACCGGATGTGGCAAGACCCGATTCATGGAATATCTGGCCTGGAAACTTGAACGCCCCCTGGTCACGGTCTCCTGTCATGACGATCTGTCCACCAGCGATCTGGTGGGCCGTTACCTGATCCGCAGCGGTGAGGCCGTCTGGACCGACGGGCCCCTGACCATGGCGGTTCGGGCCGGTGCCATCTGTTATCTTGATGAGATCGTTGAGGCCCGCAAGGACACCACCGTGGTCATCCATCCCCTGGCCGATGACCGGCGGGAACTCCCCATCGAAAAACGGTGCGAACTCCTCAGCGCCCCCCCTGAATTCATGCTCGCCGTCTCCTACAACCCAGGGTACCAGAGCATTCTCAAAGACCTCAAGCCCTCGACCCGGCAGCGTTTTGTGGCCCTCTCCTTTGACTATCCAGGCCCAGAACAAGAGGCGGAAATCGTCATGCGGGAGAGCGGGATCGACCAGGAGATGGCCATCCTGCTGATCAAACTCGGACGCATGACCCGGGCCCTCAAAGAATCAGGGCTGAGCGAAGGGGCCAGTACCCGGCTCCTGATCCAGACCGGTAAGTTAATCACCCTGGGCATCCCAGTGCATGAAGCCTGCCGGGCCTCCATCACCGAAGCCCTCACCGACGACCCGGAACTGCTGGGCGCCATCGATGAGATGGTCAGCTCTCTGTTCTGATCCTCCATGCTCAACGAACCACTCAAAGAGTTCTTCTATGGCCTGATCGCACCAGACCGCCCCAATGAATGGGATGTGGATGAGCAGCTTGCCGACTATCATGACTGTAACGAGCGGACCTGCCGGGAAATCTTCAGTCGAATCCCAGCCATCTGGCCGATCAGCCACTCACTCTGTTACAGCTACCTGAACATGGCCCGCCAGGCCCTGACCTGTCTTGACACCTCCCAACTCGACGACTGGGTCAAGGGAATCCTTGACCATTATGAGTCCGGGGGCCTACGTGCGGCCCAAACCTACATGGATCATGTGGAAAGCACATTCCTCTGCAGCCTGCGCGGAGAGGCCGGGACGACTTTTGAGGAGGCAACCGGACGCCTTCTGCCCTACGCCCGGGGCCTGATCGGGCCCGAAATCAATCTGATTCCCGGCCCCACCATCAGCACCGACTCGACCTGCATCACTCTTCCCCCGCTGATCCGTGAATTCCGGGGGCAGGAGGACAACTTCCTTTTCTACAAACTGATCATTTCGTATCAGTGGGCCTTTCTGGCCCTGCAGACCCTGACCACAGCGCCTGACCACGACCATAATGACCACGGCGAAGAATTGTGGCTTCTCAGGGCAATCAGGCAGGCCTCTGACCCACAACTGCTCACCGATATCTATCTGGGCCTTGAGACCCTGCGGGCCGGGATTTTTCTGGAGCGCGAGCTTCCAGGTCTGATGCGACGCAGCCGGCAGATCACCTCGCAGATGCGCCCCGCTCCTCCTCTCTCCAGTGACCCCGCGACCATCTTTTTTCACCGGCTGCAACTGGAGATCCTGAATCCGGATCCAGGTCACCTCGACCGCTGGTCAGAGATCCTTGACAAAACCCTGGCCACCATTCTCCGGCAGCCGAGCGAGTCGGCCCAGGAGTCTTTTCAACAGGCCCTCCTGATCCACGACCAACTCGCCCCTTTTGCCGACCAGCTCCTCTCCCCCCGCCTGCCTCTCCTGAGCGGTGCGCTGGATCTTGCAGCCGTTAATCAGGCCAGACAGCGCAAGACCCGCCAGCTGGAAAGCCGCTTTATCGATGAGCTGGCAAGTTTCTTTCTCAGCCTCCCCACCAATCAGCAGGAAGCGGTCCCAGAGAACACAGAGCAACCAACCTCAAATCCCGCAGGCGCTCGGGAACAGGGCGACACGGCCATGATCCTGGACCGCTCCCTGACCTTTTCCCAGGAGAAAGACCAGCAAAACCACGAGGACACCGTGTTTATCCAGCTCAACAATGACTCCATCCAACTGCCCGATGCGCTTCAGGAACAGGCAACAGCCATCCGTGATCACCTGGGCCACCTGCCCGATCGCTACCTGAGCAGCGCCGCAGGTCGCGCCGGAGACGGTCTGGGCCGGGTTCCCACACCTGAGACCAGGGACAGCGCAACCATCCAGGCCCCGCTGCTCTATGACGAGTGGGACTTTCGCCGAAGTGGCTTTCGCCGCAACTGGTGTGCGCTCAGTGAAAAAGAGCTGCCGGAGATCCGTTCCACCTTTGTCAGCACCGCCCGAGATCGCTATCACGGCCAGATCATCAAACTCCGCCGCCAGTTCGAGATGCTGCGCAGCCGGGAACGTTTTGTCCGCAAACAGACAGACGGGACCGATATCGATCTGGACAGTCTGGTGGAGTCTCTGGCCGACTCCCAGGCCGGGCTGGCCCCTTCGGATCGTCTTTTCATCCGCCTGCAGCGCAATGAGCGCGATATCGCAGTCCTCTTTCTGGTGGATCTCTCAAACTCCACCGAAGGGTGGGTGAGCACGGCCATCAAGGAGGCCCTGGTCCTGATCTGTGAGGCCATGGAGACCGTTGGCGATCGCTATGGGATCTATGGTTTTTCCGGGATGCGACGTACACGCTGTGAGATCTTTCGCGTCAAGGAACTGAGCGAATCGTACCACAAGAGGGTCAAGGAGAGAATCGGGGCCCTGGGGCCACGGGAGTACACCCGCATGGGGCCGGCCATCCGCCATATGACCAGCCTGTTCAAGGGAGTGGATGCCAGACTGCGGTTGCTGATCACTCTCACCGACGGAAAACCCGAGGATTATGATGACTACAAGGGTGAATATGCCATTGAAGACACCCGGCACGCCCTGATCGAGGCCAGGTCTGCCGGCATTCACCCCTTCTGCATCACCATTGACCGGCAGGCCCATGAATATATGGGCCATATGTACGGCCGTGGAAACTACATCTTTGTCGACCAGGTGGCCAAATTACCGGCACGAATGACGGAGATGTATCGCCTCCTGACCAGCTGAATGGACGTCGCAGGGACATTCAGCCATTGACAGGGGCCTGGCCAAGGAACTCGGCCAGGAAGGTCAGTCGACTGTGCAGGGCAATGACGGCCGTGTCGACCTTGAGGATGCGCGACCCCATGGTAAAGGGAATACAACCTGCGGCCATCAACTGCCGGACCTCATACTCAACCCAGCCGCCTTCTGGGCCAATGGCCAGCAGCATTCGACCAGGCAACGAGGTCACCGCCGCGCTCAGGCCCATCTGAGCCCCTGGATGGGCAAGCAGGCAATGGCTGTACTCATTGACGCGACCGGGCAGAATGTCTTCGACATAGGGACGGAAGCGACGCTGCAGCTCAACCTGGGGAACCCGGGTGTCCCCCCCCTGCTCCAGCCCATGGAGCAGATGTTCACGCCAGCCCTCTTCTTCCATGAGTTGCGCGCTCCAAAAACTTTTCTCCACCCGGTTTGCATTCACCAGGGTGATCTTCCCGACCCCCAGGGCCGTGGCCTGGCTGAGAATCCGGCGGAGCATGATCGGCCGGGGCAGGGCCAGGAGCAGGTCGATCTGCGGCATGGGCGGACAGACACCTGCCAGTTCCACCAGCAACTCGGCCGTAAAGGGATAACCACTTTTGAGCGCCACGATCTCGGCCCGGCCCAGGGCGCCATCAATCACCCCCACCCGCACCGTATCTCCGATCTGACTCCGCAGCACCTTGACCAGATGCTCAGCCCGTCGGCCCTGCAACTGCACCCGATGGCCGACCATCTCACTCTGTTCAATCAAAAGAATATTCATAACCCACCTGCGCATCAATCAGAATGGCAACAGAGCAAGACCAAACTCGCTTATCGCAACACATTTCCACTTCTTCAAACTCTCTTCTTTATGGTTTGACGCCTCTTTCACCCCACTCCTGGCCAGACACAAATCAGCCTGAGCCTCTTCCCGCCTGACCCGAACAATTCATCACGTCGCACCATCCCAGATCAAACCCGACATCCTCCAGGCCGACCCCAGATCACCTGAAGATAAAATTTGGTCCGATTTTCAGGTTAGCTTTGTCATATCGCTCCCGGAAAGGATATGATACCTCCAGGATCAATAAAGGCAGCTGAGCCTTGACAGGACACGAGCTCTTCCACTTCTCTTTTATGGCCCCAGACCCTCTTTTATACCATGCCCATGCTCCGCACCCGGATCACCACCTATCTCCTTCTGAGCGTAACCCTGGCCTTTGCCGCAGGGATCTTCCTGGCGGCACTGCTGCCACCGGTCACGCCAATCGTTTTTTTGATCAGCGCAGGGACAGGGCTCATCGCACTTATCCTGCACCGCCGCCGGCACCAGGCCAGCACCCTGTTTTTCCTCCTGCTCCTGGCCGTAAGTCTCGGCCGGATTCACGGCGGCCTGGCCCTGCAGGAGCCTGCCCATCACCAGCACATCTTCAACCTGATCACCAGGGAGCAGGAGGTCGTGCTCCACGCCACCCTGGCTGAGATGCCGGTCTTTAACCTGGAAAAAACCAGCCTGCTGGTCCACGCCCAGGCCATGCGGACACAGGAGGATACCACCTTCAGGCCGACCCATGGCCGTCTCCTGCTCAGCATCAAAGGAACACTTCCTGGAACCATCCACCCCGGCGATCAACTCCTGATCCGGGCCCAGCTCGCCCGTCCCTACCGGATCAGCAATCCAGGCAGCTTTGATTATCAGACGTATCTCAGGCAAGATGACATCTGGATCAGCGGTCGCATCACCTCTCCACTCCACATCCACCGACTGCAGAATCAGTCCACCCTGGCCCAGACCCTGCACTCCCTGCCTGAACAGATCCGCGGAGAGATCGGAACTGTCATCAACCAAAACCTGCCCCAGAGTACCGCAGCGATCTACCGGGCGCTCCTGATCGGTGATCGCCAGCAGATCAGCCAACGGGTTCTGGACGCATTCAAGGGGTCGGGCTGCATGCATATCCTGGCCATTTCCGGCCTCCACCTCTCAATCCTGGCCGGGGTCCTGTTCCTGCTCGCTCATTCCCTGCTCAAACGATCGGAATATCTGATCCTGCATTATCCGATCCGAAGCTGGGCGGCAGTTTTGACCCTGCCACCCCTGATCTTCTACTGCCTGCTGGCCGGAGCCAATATCCCGGTGCTCCGTTCCCTGCTGATGGTCTGTGTCTTTATCCTGGCCCTGTGCAGTCAACACCGGAAATCACTGTTCACCACCCTGGCCCTGGCTGCTCTGATCATTCTTATCTGGCGTCCGGACAGCCTCTTCACCATCTCCTTCCAGCTCTCTTTTGCCGCCGTGGCCGCCATCGCAGCCATTGTCCCCTGGCTCAACAATGTCCTGCGGATCAGTCGGCCGGACGACCACAAACCACCCCCAGGCAATCGGGTCGGTCGCTGGATTCTGGCCGCCCTGATGGTCTCCACGGCCGCCACCATCGGGACCGCCCCTCTGCTCCTGAGCGCCTTCAACCGAATCTCGCTTGTGGGCCCGATCGCCAATCTCCTGCTCGAGCCTCTGCTCTGCCTCTGGAGCCTGCCTCTGGGCTTTCTGGCCATTCTTCTCCTGCCGTTCACCCCTTCAGTCAGTGTTCTTCTTTTGCATGCTGGCGGCTGGGGCATTGACCTGGCCCTGAAACTGGCACATCTCTTCAACCAGCTGCCCCTGAGCAGCCTGTGGCTGCCCACGCCTGCCCCGATCCTTGTGATCAGCTATTATATTGTCCTCTCAAGCTGTCTCTATCACAGCCCCGGCCAACGGATTTCACTGCGCACACGCCTGAGTCTGCTGGCCCTGATCATCGTCCTGTTCATCCTGCCACCCCAACTCATATTCAAGCAATTCACAAAGAGCAGCCAATTGACCTTTCTCGATGTCGGCCAGGGCAGTGCCACGCTCCTGAGCCTGCCTGGCAACCGGCAATTCCTTCTGGACGGCGGTGGGGCCTTCTCCCCCTCCTTTAATGTGGGAGAACGGATCATCGCCCCCTTTCTCTGGCAGCAGTCCATCCGCCGACTGGAGGGAATCATCATCACCCACGCCGACAGCGATCACTTCAATGGCATTCCCTTTCTCCTTGCCCGTTTCAGGCCCAAGACCCTGTGGATCAACGGCCCGGCTCCGGACAATCCCGCCTATCAGCGCCTCATCCGCCAGGCGCGGGACCAGGGCATCGATATCCGCATCCCCAGACCTGGCGAGCGCCTCATTGAAGCCGGGAACGCCGTCTTGACCAGCATCACCAATCCACTCTCAGAAAGAGATGATTTTGCCACCACCAACTCCAATGACCGGGGCCTGATTCTCCGGTTCCAGCACGACCGACTCACCTGCCTTTTCCCCGGAGACATCACCCGCACGGTTGAGGAACAGCTCCTGCTTCACCAAAAACCGCAACTCTCATCCACCATACTCCTGGCCGCCCATCATGGCTCGGCCACATCCAGCTCAGAGCCCTTTCTCAAGGCCGTTGCGCCGAAACTGATCGTCATCTCGGCCAGCCGGTTCAAACCAGACCATTTTCCATCAGGTGACCTCCGTCGCCTCAGCCAGACCCTGGCCATCCCCCTCCAACTCACCAGTGACGGCGGCGCAATCACCATCGACAATGAGCTGCGGGTCAGCACCTTCAACACCCCGGCAGGAGCAACAATCCTGCCCTGACCAGCATGGCACTGGACCAAAATGACCAGACTCAACTAACCATGAACGTTCACACCTTCGGCATGGTCAGTAATGGTCCCTGGTGAACTTTCAAATAAAAAGGAAAGGGGAAAACAGGCTCTGCCTCTTCTCCCCCCATCGTTCCCCAAACAATCCACCAGCCTTGGCGAGCTGACTCCACTATTACCAGACACTGTTACCAAACCGACTTCGCGACACTTCGCGACACAGACCATCAGACCTCGGTAAAATCAGCTGGCGGCTTACTGAGGAATTTGAGGAACTTGGCCTTATCCATTGCATTGGAGTAAGCGGATTCCGGACTGATCATCCGCTTTTCAAGATAGGTCTCAATGGCATCATCCAGAGTCTGCATGCCATATTTCCGCCCGGTCTGCATCACCGAGGCAATCTGAAAGGTCTTGCCGTCACGAATCAGATTCCGAACCGCCGGGGTGGCAATCAGGATCTCAAGGGCCGCACAACGGCCTTTTATATCGATGCGCTTGAACAGGGTCTGGGAGACCACGGCCTTCAGGGCATCGGCCAGAGTCGAACGGACCTGGCCCTGCTGGTTGGCCGGAAAGATTTCAATCACCCGGTCCACGGTCTTCATGGCATTCAGGGTATGCAGGGTTCCAAAGACCAGATGACCGGTCATGGCTGCCTCCATGGCCAGGGAAATGGTCTCAAGATCCCGCATCTCACCGACCATGATGATATCCGGATCCTCGCGCAGGGCCCCGCGCAGGGCCGCACTGAAACTTCTGGTGTGCGTACCCACCTCCCGGTGATTGACAATGCATTTCTGGCTCTGGTGCACAAACTCTATGGGGTCTTCAACGGTCAGGATATGATCCTTTCGGGTTCGATTGGCCTCGTCGATGATCGCCGCCAAGGTCGTTGACTTACCAGAGCCGGTCGGTCCAGTGACCAAGACCAGCCCTTTGGGCAGCTGAGCCAGCCGCGAGACCACCTTGGGCAGACCAAGATCCTCACAGCTCATGATCTTGCTGGGAATCTCACGAAAGACCGAGCCGATCCCATATTTCTGGCGGAAAAAGTTACAGCGATACCGGGCAAGACCCGGGATCTCGTAGCCGAAATCGATATCCCCGGTCTCCTCAAAGAGCTTGATCTTCTCTTCAGGGCAGATCTCATAAAGCATGGCCTTGAGTTCATCATCCCCCATGGCCCGGAACTTGACTCGCTCCATGTCACCACGGATACGGAGGATAGGCTGCTGACCGGCTACCATGTGCAGATCAGAGGCGCCCTCATCGTTCATCAATTTAAAAAAAGCGTCTATCTGGGCCATATCCTCTCCCTTACCCCTTCAATTTCAGGCCGTCTTCTGGGCCTCAGCACAATTTCTCTTCCCTGACCAGCTCACATGACCACTGTCTTGCGGATATAATTGACAACCTGATCCAGGTCATCCATGACATCGATGAGCAGGAGATCATCGATGTCAATATTCCCGGCCGCCACCATTTTCTCCTTGATCCAGTCCAGCAGGCCACCCCAGAACTCACTGCCGATGAGGATAATCGGAAAGGGCTTGATCCGCTGGGTCTGGATCAGAGTCAGGGACTCGAACAACTCGTCCAGTGAGCCAAAACCGCCCGGCATACAGACAAAGCACATGGAATACTTCATAAACATGACCTTTCGGACAAAGAAGTATTTAAAATGGAGAGGAAAATTCATATAGGGATTGGGCTCCTGCTCATGGGGCAGGCTGATATTGAGGCCGATCGAGACCCCGCCTGCCTCGGCAGCGCCCTTATTGGCCGCGGCCATGATTCCAGGGCCACCACCCGTGATAATTCCGTAACCGGCCGTCACCAGTTTTCCCGCCAGCTGCTCAGCCATCTGATAATACTTGTCTTCAGGTGGGGTCCGGGCCGAACCGTAGATGGTCACCGCCGGGACATCCACTGCCGACATGGCGTCAAAGCCATTGACAAACTCGGACATGATCCTGAACATCCTCCATGAATCACCCACCATTGAGTTATCCAGACAATACTTTGGTTCACGCCGAATCCGCCGTCGATCTCTCTCATCCATGAACTTGTCCTTTATGTATTAACGGTTGAGCCTCTTACAAACCAGCAAGCTGGACCAGAATGGCCAGCCGCAACCAACTATGAACGCTCGTTACTTCGAGATGGGGCAACCACACCGCTTTCAAGGACCTTCTGCAGCCAGGCCTGTGCCCGCTGCTCCTGCCCCTGAGCCTGGTACAGCCGGGCCATCTCCAGTTGGGCCTGAGCTTTATACTCTTTGCGACGCAGACAAAAGCGCAGACTGCTGCGCGCCTCATCATAGACCCCGCAACGGCGCTGCGCCCGAGCCAGACGCAGATAAAAGAGCCCACACTCCGGCTGCAGTTCAACACTTTTTTCGGCAAGAGAACGGGCAATCCTGTCTCCCTGATTCTGCTCGAGATAGATCAAGCCGAGCAGGCTCATGGCCGCAGCATCAAACTCGTCAAAACGCAGGGCCCGCTGCAGCCAGCGCTCAGCTTCACTGACCCGCCCCACTCCGTGACAGGCCTCACCCAGAAAACGCAGGGCCTGTCCCCCACCTGATGTCAGCTGCTCTTTTTCGTACCAGGGAATCAGGCAGGACAGGGCCTGCTCATATCGGGCTGTCCGACAATAGAGACGGCCCAGCTGCAGCCCAAAATCAGGCGGCACCGCCGTCACCAGTTTCTGATCACGGCTGACGCCCAGGGCCAGTTCAAAGGTGGCAACCGCTGCTGCATTATCACCCTGCTGCTCTTGCTCCAGACCCAGATTATAGAGGGCCATGAAGTTCAGTGGCTCAACAGCCAGGACCTGCTCGAAACAGGACATGGCCTGGCGCTGATGATTCATCAGGACATGGGCCACTCCGAGACTGTTGAGGAGATTAACATCACCGGGGGCCAGGAGCAGACCCAGGCGATAATCACGCACGGCCCGGGGCAGGTCACCCTCACTGAAAAAGACATCGCCACTGACATTATAACTCAGGCCATCGCAGACAACGACCTGCTCTTCACCCAGCAGGGCGCCATGCAACAGGGCCCGACGGCAGTTGAGCAGCGCTTCGGACCGGCGACAGGTGGCCAGTGGATACGGGGCAATGCCCACGGCCACCCGTCCGATCTCTCCCAGTTCAGCACGTAATTGCTGCTGAAGATCGCGGGCAATCTTCAGGGCCGTATCAGGTGGGCAATCGGGCAGGAGCAGGATGCAGTCACCCTGTTCATCCCGAAAGACCTTTGATTCATCAAGGGCAGTGCGCAGAAGATCTGCAACCCGCTGATGGCAACTCCCGACGCACTGGAACTGCAGCAGGGAAAAACGCTGCAGCTCACGCCAGCGCCCCTGCAACCTGGCCAGAATCCTGCGCGAGGGTCGCACCAGGGCCAAATACTCGGGCTGTTCGAGCGACTCGTGAAGGCACAGGCCAAAAGGACCACGTTTACAGGCCACCTGCAGAGCACTCCAGGCCTGAGCAAGAACCAGCCGCCCGGTCTCTTGTGGTTCACCGCCCTCTGCAACACGTCCCTGGCTGCAACCCACATGGGCCCGGGGCAGCCGCTCCCGCTTGAGAACCGAGAGTATTGCGGGCGCCAGCCGTCGGGAAACCCGCTCCTCCACATTCCGGCCAAAGACCGCAAACAACCCCTGGCCGAGATAATAGAGAGGCAGAATCTCACCGGTGATTGACTTGAGCAGTGAAGCACTCTGGCGTACCGCCTGCATGGCGGCCATGGCCGTCCGCACCCGGGGATAGACTTCAACCAGAATCAGATCCAGTCGATCCCCAGATGCCAGAGCGGCCAGATCCTCCTGCAGGCGGCCGCTGTTAAAAAGCAGGGTCTGAGGATCAGTGGCCCCCTGACGAATGGCCAGAAAGCGGAGCGAGAGGTCCTCCCGCACGTCCCCGAGCCAGTCTTTGGCAGCCCGTTCCGCCAGCAGTGGATCAACACCACTGACCAGCGCCACCGTATCTGGACCATCGGCTACAGCAATGGGGAGCAGAAAACAGTCCTGCACCACCCGGGGCAGATGATCCTTGACACACGACTGCAGGGCCTGGGCCAAACCTGGAAACGTGCTGAATCGATCAGTCACGATTTCTGGCAAGACCCCTCCCGCCAGAAAAATAACATCGGAAGCCGTGGGAACAGCCATGCGGATTACCCGGGCAAAGGCCACGGAAAAGAAATGAAAATCACTGGTCAGAAGAGAAGTGATCCTTGAGAAAAAAGGGAAATGGGTGTTCACACAAGATCCCCACGATCCCCGCTGAACAGGGACACAAGACCTGTCACCAGCTCGGTCACTTCTGAATCCAGCACCGTCCGCAGATCCAGGAGCAAGGCTTCATCCTCGATCCGGCCAATGATGGGCAGCGCAAGACCCCGGAGGCCACGTTCAAGCTGCGCCAGGGTCATGGTCAGGGGCCGAAGGGTCAGGGCCCAACTGGCCAGACCGTGCTCAGGCATGGCGCCACCGCCCACCCGCGACATAGTCGCCTGCTGGCCCAGCACACAACTCCCGGCCAACTGTCCGCCCAGCCGCCGCAGCAGCCGCCGGACCCGGCGACGAATCTCATCGGGTCCCTGAACCAGCAGGCGCAGGGTCGGAACCTCATGCAGGGCCGCATCAAGATCGTAATAACTGCGCAGAACCGTCTCCAGAGAGGCCAGGGTGAACTTGTCAATGCGCAGGGCCCGGTTCAGGGGATTGTGCTTAATCCGATCAATCATCTCCTGGCGGCCGACAATGATCCCGGCCTGAGGGCCGCCCAAAAGCTTATCACCGCTGAAAGTCACCACATCGACTCCGGCCCGGACGATCTCCTGAACCGTCGGCTCTTTGGGCAGGCCGTAGGGTGAGAGATCAACCAGACTTCCGCTGCCCAGATCTTCCATCACCGCCAGTCCCCGCTGGCGAGCCAGGGCCACCAGCTCTTCGGCCGGAACCTCGGCCGTAAAGCCGATGATCCGAAAATTGGACGTATGGACCTTGAGCAGCAGGGCCGTCTCGCTGCTGATGGCCAGCTCATAATCACGCAGATGTGTCCGATTGGTGGCCCCGACCTCCACCAGTTTCGCGCCGCTCTTGACCATCACATCGGGAATACGAAACGATCCGCCAATCTCCACCAGCTGACCACGGGAGACAATCACCTCCTGACCGGCCGCCAGGGTCTCCAGGACCAGAAGCACGGCTGCGGCATTGTTATTAACGACCAGGGCCGCCTCGGCCCCGGTGATATCGCAGATGATTTCTTCCACCAGGCTGTAGCGGCTGCCACGTTTGCCGGTTTCCAGATTAAACTCGAGATTGCTGTAATGGCCGGCGGCCTGACCCAGGGCAGCAACGGCAGAAGGTGGCAGGAGGGAGCGCCCGAGATTGGTATGAATCACCACTCCTGAGCCATTGATCACCCGCCTGAGACGAGGCTGCTGCCGACACGCCACTGCCTGCCGGAATCGCCCCTGCCATTCCTCAGCCGACAGTTCGCAACAGCTCGGGTCGCCAGCCAAAAGACGGGCACGCTCACGATCAATGACCGACCGAACCGCCAGTTTCAGAATCATGTCAGGAACCTCAGCCTTAACAGCTGCGCGCAGGACCAGCAGACTGTCATCGACCTTGGGCAATAAGCGAAGCAATGATTGTTGATCGGTCATGAATACCCCAGAAAATCAAAAGAAAAAACGTAATTATCCAGTAGCACCCCATCTGTTTCGTCATCGGCCTGCTCATGTACTGATCAGTACACTTTGCAGAGCTCTTTCTCGCAGCTGGAGCACTACGGAATAGTCACCACATCCGAAGTGTAACTATTAGAAGCCTCGTCTCATATCCGAGGAAAAGGCCTGTGAACGATACACCTGTATGTGAACAGGCCAATGACGCAGGAGATGGGGCGAGGCTTCTAATAGTTACAGGAATTGTACGTGCTCCAGTTCTGAAAAGCAAACATTATTCTTTTTAATTAAGCAGATAGAGCAAATATGCCTTGGCCAGGCAAGGGCACAACAAGCCATCGCAACCAGAGGGAATTCAATGCATCCCCCAAAGCGGACCAGATCACTGCAAACAATGCTGAATCGTTGACACCCCACAACAAATACCGTACATTCGATCCCTGAGTGGGAACGCCAGCCAGCCCCTCCCTTATTCTCTCCCCCAAATGCACACGAGGTTTTTCTATGTTTGGCATTGGCCTGCCTGAAATGATCCTGATCATGGCCCTGGCCCTGATCGTCGTTGGTCCGGACAAACTGCCCGACATGGCCCGTTCCCTGGCCAAGGGTCTCCTGGAGCTCAAGAAGGCCGCCAACTCCATCAAGGAAAACCTCACCGAGGAAACCGGCATCATCAACGAACTCAAACCGGACCTGGAACAGGCGGCCAAGGAGTTTCGCCGCCAGGTCCTGGACTCACCAGACAACGTAGACAACGCCTGGAAGGATCTGGCCCCAGGCGAAGGGGTCAACCCACAGCCAAAGGATTCCCCGGAATCTGACCTGAACGAACCATCAACTGATCCAATCGTTGAGGCCACACCTGCCGCAGCCGTTACAGATGAGGTGGCAGAGCCAACCACCCCAGACCAGAACGACCCTCCCACCACTGATCAGGACACCGCTCCAGACCGCAGCACAACCACTGGAAAACCCCTGGACAATCCGCCCCTGTGATGCTCAGTCGAAGCCTGGAATATTTCGCTCCCCATCACCAGGAACTGCGCCGTCGCCTGATCCGGGTCTTCGCCACCATTGCCCTGTCTACCGGCGGGGCCTATCTCTTCTCAAAACAGCTGGCCAGGATCTTTATCGAACCACTCCTGGCCGCAAGCCCCCTGATGGACAAGCTGGTCTATACCAATCTGCCCGAGGCCTTTATGGCCTATCTCAAGCTCTCCCTTCTGGTTGGGGTCGTGGTCAGTTTCCCGGTGCTGCTCTATCAGATCTGGATGTTTGTGGCGCCCGGCCTGCGCAAAAATGAAAAAAAACTGGCTACCACCGTGGTCTTCTGGGGAACGCTCCTCTTCGCGACCGGTGTCCTGTTCGCTTTTTTCGCGATCCTGCCCCGAATGCTCACCTACTTCCTGAGCTATGCCCGGCCCGAGCTCCAACCCCTGCCGAAACTCGGCCTCTACCTGACCTTTGTGGCCCGGACCTCCCTGGCCTTTGGCCTCGCCTTTGAAATCCCCTTCCTGATGGTCATGGCCGGCAAGGCCGGAGTGGTTCAGGCCAGCTACTTCCGCAGTAAACGCCTCTATTTCTATGGCGCCATTGTCATTCTGGCCTTTCTCCTGGGAGCTGGCGATCTGATGGCCACCATCCTACTGGCCATCCCCCTGTTTGCACTCTATGAAGCTGGAGTCTTTCTCACCGCCCTGTTCGGCCGCAAAAAGACCCCAAAATCGGTCTGATCTCCGGCCAAGCTCTCATCCCTCTTTTGTTTTGCCACTGATGCTCAGGGGACAATCTCCTGCTTGAGCAGGCAGCAGGAGATGCGATGTTCTGGCCGCCCCTCCTGGTCATAGACAATATTATCAGGCTGAAGCAACCTGTTCATGACGCAGCCCTCGGGAATCGACAGGGGGAAAAACCGATCCTCCATCAATCCCTGATTTTTAAGCAGCCGGTTGCCGTCAATCCGATAGGCATTGATGGGATAATCCTCACAGAGCGGGCAACGATAGACCCGACCGTTGGGGAAGATGAAATAGTTGTCGGCGGCCAGCCCCGCACATTCAAAGGTCTCGCCTGGATCAAGAAAGACCTTGGGAAAGGTCACATGGATGCCACGGGTCGCCGCGGCCCGGGCCACCTCAGGAACCACCCGTAACCAGTGGGCCGGATCGACCTGCCAGCCGCTCTCCGAACCGGCCTTTCCATCCTGGGCCGTTTTTCCACGCAGACCGATGACCTGAATAAAAAAGCGGCGCACCCCCAACTCATCCAGAAGCGGAACCATCCGTTCGAGATGATCGATGTTCCGACTTGAGACCGTATAGATCACACTGACCCGATAGCCCATGGCCACGGCCTTGCGCAGGTTTGCCACACAGACCTCGAACACGCCCTGACCGCGCAGGGGATCATTAATGGCCGCATCCGGACCATCAAGGCTGAAGCTGAGATAGTCCAGCAGTTCCGGGCTGGTCCGCTCCAGCAGATCATGAAAGAGATAGCCGTTGGAATCAACAGTCACCGAAAAGCCAAGCTCCCTGGCCCGCTCAATCCCAAAGGCCAGATCCGGATGGAGGGTGGGCTCCCCACCAAGAAAGATCAGGTTTGATGGGGTTCCTGGCCTGGCAAAGAGAGCCAGCCAGGCCGCCATGGTCTCACGATCCAGGGTCCTGATCCCGTGCTGTTCCGGGTTGATATAGCAATGACGGCAGGAGAGGTTGCAGGCGGTCAGGATATGAAAAAAAACATTCCGCTCGCCTGACTGGAAGCCAACGGTTCGAGTTGCAGGGATCATAATCGTTCCATGAATAAAAAAATGAATATACCTCTCTACCTCTCCAGTAGCACAGTCTGGCAATTACAGCTCGGGCAGAAGACACTGCTTGTCCGCCCTGAGATTCTTAGGGACTCGGCAAATAGTGATGTACCAATTGCACAAAATTAACTCCGGATGAGCCACGGGCCCTGTCACAAAAAATCACTTTCAACAGGAGCAAGCCTGCGCCCACTCACTGGGCCAGGGTGTAACGGGCCAGTAAAGAGTCCGGCCAATAGGATTGGGCGGGATCGGCAAAGAATTGCTGGAACAGGGCCAGACTCTCTTCTCGCCGGACATGGGGCACGACCTCTATGGTCATGGCCGCATACAAAGGATTCAGCCGGTCCAACTCCAGATGAGTCCCACCGCCCATCACATCTTCATATCCATAGACAATGCGGCGGATACCGTTCAAGATCAGGGTGGCGAAACACATCAGGCAGGGTTCCATGGTGGCATAGACCGTCAGCTCGGCAGGATCAATGGCGGATTCCAACTCCTGCAGAGCCCGCAGAGCCAGGATCTCGGCATGATCAAGCTCGCTTACCCGTCCCCTGGTGTGGGAACGACTCCCCGTGGCCACCACCTGCCCCTCATGGACCAGAACACAGCCCACCGGAAACTCACCACGCTCCAGGGCTGCCCGGGCCTGGACCAGGGCCAGATCCATATACTGCTCATCAACACGTATCACTTTATCTTCTCACCAATTGGGAAACAGAGAAAAAAAGGAGATCATCCACCCCCTGCCCATCACCATCTGTTATAGGAAATAACTGCTTTCAGTTCAAGGATTATGCGCATCGTTGCCACCCACCCAGGTGTTACCAACACGTAATGCCATGGCCGTACGCTGTCACCATCAGGTAACACAAACATCTGCTCTCTCCACGCCAGGGCCTATCTGCTGTGGCTCTGCGCCTCTGGCACCATTCTTGCCTGTACAAAAATGCTGAAGAGGCGAAATATCCTGCTGCCAGGGGAATCGGCAAGCCCCTTTGCAGAATCAATGTAACCGGGTACAATAACAGGCAAACACTCTCTTTTATTATTCCCTCTTGATCCAGGAAACTGATGAGCAATTTTGATGAATGGACCCTGGAAACGGCCCTGGCCGTGCTGAAGCACCAGACCGTCGACGCAAAAATCTGGTCCGAAGCCGTTGAATGGCTGATCCTGTTTGGCTCGCCTGAGATCCGTGACCTCCTTCTCCAGGCCTCAAACCAGGCAACCCATGACTCCTTTCCAGAACTCAAGGCCAAAGGCTATAGCCCGGACGGCCAACCCTGTTACAGCGTCAGTGACCTGGCGGCAAGTCTGAATATCAGCAAGGAGGAGGCCCGGCAACTTCTCCACGACAAACAGGAAGAGCACGGAATTCCCCATTTCATAGATGAAAACGAGACGTTAAAGGTCCAATAACCCCTGATGAATCATCCAACCCCAACCCTTTTGACCCTGCGGATCAAGTTTATTATCGGCATCGGTCTCATCGTCTCGCTCTCCTATGCCCTGCTCCTTTACAAGACCTCACTCATGCAGAATCAGCTGATCATCCTCCAGGGTCAGCAGCAGGCCAGAATGCTCTATGACCAGATCCTGCTCACCCGACAATGGGTGGCCGACCACAATGGCGTGTTTATCCCCAAGGAAGAGGGAACCACCAACAATCCCTTTCTCACCCTGCCAGAGATGGAGGACACCAGCGGTCGCCGATACGTCCTGCGCAACCCGGCCATGGTCACCCGGGAGTTGTCTGAGTACTCAAGTCGCCACAACCATGGCCGCTTCCGCGTCACCAGTCTCAAGCCCATCAACCCGGACAATGCACCGGATCAGTTTGAAAAACAGTGCATGCTGAATTTTGAACAGGGGACTCCGGAATCCATGGCCATTCACACCACGGCCGAAGGACGGATCATCCGTTATATCGCCCCGCTGACCGTCACCAATTCCTGTCTTGACTGCCATGCCGAACATGGCTACCAGGAAGGCGATATCCGCGGGGCCCTCTCGATCACCATCCCCATTGCCTGGGCCGACCAGCTCATCGATCAGAACAAAAAGACCCTGATCCTCATCGGCCTGATCTCGGTCTTTGTGGTGACCACCGTTCTCTTCCTGATGCTCGACACGGTGATCATCAAGCGCATCAACAAACTGTCCACGGCCATGAGTGCCTTTCCGGAACAGACCCCCCAGGATCTGCCCGACGGCCAGGACGAGATCGCCGAGCTCAGCACCCATTTCCAGCAACTCTGCCAACGCCTGAACCAGTCCCAGATCAACCTGGAACAGGTCCGAAGCCAGGCCTTTTTTAACGAAAAGATGGCCTCACTGGGCATCCTCTCGGCCGGCATCGCCCATGAAGTCAACAACCCTTTAGGCGGAATGCTCAACTGCGTCAAGGCCATGCGCGACAGCCCAGGCAATCCGGACCTGGAGCAACGCTATCTCCCCCTGATCGAAAAAGGCCTGCGACAGATCGAACAGACCATGCGCCAACTGCTCAACTTTGGTCGCACTGAACCCCTGCAGAAACGACAACTGGACCTGGACGCCCTGATCAGGGAATGTTTTCAACTCCTTTCCTACAAGCTCAGAGACATCAATCTGCAACTCGACCTGAAACTGGACCATACTCTGATCCTTGATGCTGAGGCCATGAAACAGATCATTATCAATATCGGCCTCAATGCCATTCAGGCCATGGCGGGCCACGGCGTCCTCAAGGTCAGCGGCATCTGTGACCCTCAGCAACTGACTCTCAGTTTCAGTGACAGCGGCCCGGGCATTGCCGAACAGCACCTGCCGCACATCTTCGACCCCTTTTTCACCACCAAAGATGTGGGTGAAGGCACCGGACTGGGGCTGGCCGTTACCTACTCCCTGGTCCAGCGGATGCACGGCACAATCAACGTTAACAGCACAGTCGGACTGGGTTGTCTGTTCACCATCCGTATCCCTTTAAACAGCAAGGCCGCCACCACTTCATCTTCAGAATCATGACCGTATGATCTCTCACCTCACTAGCCAGTAGCTCAGGAGCAACCGAACATGCCCAGAATTCTCCTTGCCGAAGATGATGAAATAATCAGGATCTCGGTTTCAGACCGCCTCAAACGGTTTGGCTGGCAGGTGGACGAGGCCGAAGACGGCCTCATCGCCCTGCGCCTCCTTGAGAAAAACCAATATCACCTGGTTCTCTCAGACATCCGCATGCCCAACCTCGACGGGATCAAACTCCTGGCGCAGGTAAAGAAGCAAAGCCCGGAGACCGATGTCTTCATCATGACGGCCTACGGCTCCATTGATGACGGCCTGACCTGCCTGCGTCAGGGCGCGGCCGACTACATCCTCAAACCCTTTGATATGGATGACCTGGTCATCCGCCTCAACCGGCTCCTGGAACTGCAGGAGTTCAAAAACCGCTGCGCCGTGCTCGAGGCCAACTGCAAGGCCGTCAACCGCAGTGAGCTGATCGGTGACAGCGCCCCCATGCAGCAGATCTATTCGCTCATCGAACAGGCCGGCCCCAGCAATGCCACCATCCTTATCACCGGCGAATCCGGAACCGGCAAGGAACTGGCTGCCCGGGCCATCCACCGGGCCAGTCCGCGCCGCAACAAGCCCTTTGTCTCGGTCAACTGCGCGGCCATCCCCGACGGTCTCATGGAATCGGAACTCTTCGGGCACGAACGCGGATCATTTACCGGGGCCGACCAGAAGAGAAAGGGGAAATTCGAGATGGCCGACCGGGGGACCCTGCTCCTGGACGAATTGGGCGATCTGCCCGAAGCCTTGCAGGCTAAGCTTCTCCGCGTCCTGCAGGAGAGCTCTTTTGAGCGGGTGGGCGGCAACAAGAACATCAGTGTTGATGTCCGAATCCTGGCCTGTACCTCGAAAAATCTCCAGAAAGAGGTCGATGCCGGCCGCTTCCGTCGCGACCTGCTCTTCCGCCTCCAGGTCATTCCCCTGGTCATGGTCCCGCTGCGTGAACACAAACAAGACATCCCTGAGCTCTGCCAGGCCTTTCTCAAGGAATTTGCCACCTCTTCCAGAAAACCCCTGCGTCTGTCCCGCGCGGCCCTGGAGTGCCTGCACCGCTATGATTTTCCGGGAAATGTACGCGAACTGCGTAATCTGATGGAGCGGGCCTCAGTGCTCTGCAAAGGCCCTGAGATTATCCCGGCCGACCTGCCGACCGAGCTCTGCCAGGGAGCAGAAGAACCCATTGAGGAGTACAACCTGAGCCAGAATATGGCCCGGGTCGAACAGAAATTCCTGCGCCAGGCCCTGGACCACTGCCACGGCAATCGCACCGAAACCGCAAGCCTTTTGGGCATCAGCCGCAAAAATCTGTGGGAGAAAATGAAGAACTACAAATTGTCATGAAACGACCCCGAATCAGTCAATGATCAGGGGATAGAGCTTTTCGTCGTGCAGCGGTTCCCGTTGCCTGGCGATCATTTTCTTTTTCAGACCGTCCAGAGAAAAGGCCTCATCACCCTCAAGCAGATCGCCCATCTCGCGCTCAACCTGCTCCGGATCTTCACCCTGTTCCATCCGGCCCAGGGCCTCTTCCATGGACTCTCCCAGTCGAATCCCGGTTTTATCCGTAAACTTGCGCATCAACTGGGCGACCTGACGCGGATCATCCTCGTTGACACCTTCGGCATCACGCATCAGGGAGGCCATGGCCTGTTCCATCTTCGCCTCATCCATGCCGCTGAAGGGATCATCCCCGTCCTGCTCCCGGGCTTTACCGATCACCGCAAATTGCGTGACCTGGCGGGACAGCTCTTTGCGGCCGCAGTTCGGGCAGTCGGGACGGGCCGTGGTATTGATCCGACTGGAAAGAAAATTGAAAATCACATTACAGGTCTGGCAATAAAATTCATAGACAGGCATAAGGGTACCTTGAAAAATTAGGGTTTTCGTACAAGATCAAGGCGCGGGAAAAATTTTACCGCAGGCATATAGATGATATTCCGAGGATAACATTTTGAGTGCAACGCAGAGATTGAACGAAAAGACAATTTTCCAAGGTGCCCATGATTTTTCACCCGATTGTATCCGAAAGTTCATCACGCTGGCATGACTGGCCATGCCGAAGTGACGAACTGTCATGGTTGGTTGTGGCCGGCCAATCTGGTCCAGCCATGCTGGTTACTCTGACAAGCGGTTCAGCACTGCATCCACCTGTTCCTCGCTGATCTCATCGGTGATCAACACCTCACCAATTCGGGTGGGTAGGACATAGGCGACGCGACCACCAACACTTTTCTTGTCATTCTTCAAGTACCCCTTGATCCGAACCCGATCCAGTTCAGCCGGGATCTCCGTGGGCAGGCCATAGGCATTGATCAGGGCGGCCACCCGTCCTGCATCCTGCTTCTTACACAGGCCGTCGGCCACGGCCAGTCGCAGGGCGGCCACCATGCCAATGGCCACGGCATGCCCATGGATGATCCCAAAATCCGAGGCCGCCTCCACTGCATGACCGATGGTATGACCAAAGTTAAGAATCCGCCTGAGATCGGCTTCGCGTTCGTCGGCCGCCACCACCTCGGCCTTGATCCGACAGCAATGATGGATCATCTCCTGGATCACCTCCGGTTGCAGACCAAGGATCGGATCAATCTGCCGTTCCAGGAAGACAAAGAATTCAGCATCGCGAATCACCCCATACTTGATGACCTCTGCCAGACCGCCCAGCAACTCGGTCCGAGGCAGAGTGATGAGGACCGCGGTATCGATATAGACCACCTGCGGCTGATAAAAGGCACCGACCAGATTTTTTCCCTCCGGGATATCAACCCCGGTCTTACCACCCACCGAACTGTCCACCTGGGCCAGCAGGGTCGTTGGGACCTGGACAAAGGGAATACCGCGCAGATAGGAGGCCGCCAGAAAACCGGTCAGGTCACCTGTGACCCCACCGCCCAGGGCAATCAGACCGCACTTGCGATCCAGTCCCATCCGGGCAAGCCGGCTGCACAACTCAGCAAAGAGTTGCAGGTTTTTGCTGGCCTCGCCATGGGGAAAGGTGAGCAGTTCGGCCTGAATACCTGCCTCGGTCAATGAGCGCATCAGGGTTGAGCCGTACAGGGCTGCCACCTGATCATCACTGATGACTGCATACCGACTGGCCACTTGACGGGCAGCAAGATCAGCGCCGATCCCGGCCATGATGCCATCTGCAATGAGAAGGGGATAACTGCGGTCACCAAGACCGACCTGGAGAGACAAATGATTCATGAGCAGACCAAGAGCAGAGGAAAAAAGGAAGACAAAAAGGTTGAGAGTTCAGGCAACACCATGAAACAATACCATAAAGTAATGGCCATGCAAACGTCTTAGGGCCTGTAAATAAATAACCTGGCCCAGATCTAAGCGTAATATCAGCCAAGTTATTTTTTTACAGGCCCTAAAAAGGTGGCCCCAGGACATGGAGCTGCTCCAAAACACAAAAAGGAGATGCCTCCCACAGCGGGGTGACATCTCCTTTTTCAGACCTGAGACTACAGTCTTAGTGAGGCAATTACATGGCAGAACCGGAAGCGGCACCCTGCATCTTGACCTCAACCTTCTCGGTCAGGCTTGCATAGTACTTCTTAAGGTGAACCAGGACTTCATCACGACCAAAGTGGTCAACGATCTCAGCACCCTCAGACAGAGCCTTACGGAGCTTGGTTCCGGAAAGGATAACGCGGGATTTCTTGTCATGCGGACAGGTCCTAAGAGATGCCATACCATCACACTCGGTGCAGTAGAAGGTCCAATCGATCTTCATGGGACGGCACAACAGATCCTTTGCGGGATTACCGGTCTGGGGAATGCGGTCAAAGATTTCCTGGGCCTCGAACAGACCATAGAAGTCACCAACGCCTGCGTGGTCACGACCAATCAGCATGTTGTTGACGCCGTAGTTCTGGCGGAAGGTGGCGTGGAGCAGGCCTTCGCGGGGACCGGCATAACGCATATCCAAGGGGTAACCAGCATTGATGATGTTGTCTCTGACAAAGTACTTGTCGATCAGGATCTCAATGGCCTGGACGCGGGTCGCGGCAGGAATATCACCAGCCTTGAGGTTACCGATGAGTGAGTGGATCAGAACACCGTCACAGACTTCAACGGCGATCTTGGCCAGGTACTCATGGGAGCGATGCATGGGGTTACGCAGCTGCAGGGCAGCAACGTTGGCCCAGCCACGCTCGTCAAACATGCGGCGGGTCTCAGCCGGGGTCAGGAAGACACCGGGATACTCTTTCGGGTACTCACCCTGAGAGAGGACCTTAACCGGACCGGCAAGGTTGATGCCTTTCTGAGCCATAACCATGATAACGCCGGGATGATCTTTCGGAGCGATGTCCCAGAACTTGCCATCAACAGACTCTTCGCCCTCGCCCATGAAGACCTTCTCACATTCCCACTTCTTGTCGGCCTCGGTCATCTCAAAGGTCTCAGAAACGTGCATGGTGGCATAGGTCTCGCCGCCCTTGACCAGAGCAATCTCGTCACCGGCCTTGATGCCTTCAGAGGCATCAACATCCAGGGTGATGGGCACAGGCCAGAAGGTGCCATCTGCCATCTGAAAATTCTCACAAACACCCTTCCAGTCGGCCTTGGTCATAAAACCGGACAGGGGGCTGAAACCACCGATACCCATCATGATCAGGTCACCCTTGGTACGGGCAGAAATCTCAATCTGCTTCAGGCCTTTTGCCTTTGCCAACTCAGCGTCACGCTCCTTACCAACAAGCAATGCGCAAACAAGACCCTTACCGCCATGCGGTGCTACTAACTTTGAGCTCATAGGACTCCCTCTTTTGTAGATTTTACAAGAGTAAACCGCCCCAGCCATTGGAACGGTCAATAAATGACAAATGAACAACCATTCAGTAAAACATTAGTATATATAAATCTGTTCCGGGAAAAGTCAAGCAGAAAAACAGGAGAGGAATCGGCGTCAGAGCAGTCAACCTCCAGGGTAACTCACAGCCGGCGCCGGGGAACCACCAATATTAAAGATGAATGAAAAATTGTCTGACCATCAGCCCTTAAAACCACGCAGACGCAGGGCATTGCTGACCACAGAGACCGAGCTGAGGGCCATGGCGGCCCCGGCTATCATCGGGTTCAGGGCAGGACCGCCAAACAGGGTCAGCAGACCCGCGGCCACCGGAATACCGATCACATTATAGCCAAAGGCCCAGAACAGATTCTGACGGATATTCCGCATCACCGCCCGGGACAATTGAAGGGCCGTGATTACTCCATCGAGATTGCCCTTCATAATCACCACATCACCTGACTCGATGGCAATATCGATACCGGTCCCCATGGCAATCCCGATATCTGCCTGAGCCAGGGCCGGGGCATCATTGATTCCATCCCCCACCATGGCCGTCCGCAACCCCTGGCCCTGGAGTTCGATGATCTTGGCAGCCTTGTCCTCGGGCAGGACCCCGGCGATGACCTGATCAATCCCGGCCTGTGCGCCAATGGCCCGGGCCGTGGCCTCCTGATCCCCGGTCAGCATAATCAGTCGCAGACCCATGGCCTTCATTCGGGCCACGGCCTCAGGGACCTCACTTTTAAGTTGATCAGCAATGGCCAAAAGGGCCGCAAATTCTCCATTCACGGCGAGATAGAGCACGGTCTTCCCCTGGCCTGAAAGTCGATCAGCCTCAGCTGTGGCCGCTGCGGTCACAATCCCCTGCTCTGCAAGCAGCCGCTGATTGCCAAGAAGGACATCAACACCGGCCACCCGGGCGCTGAGCCCCCGACCCATATGGGCCTCGAATTGCTCCGGCTGCACCAGATCCAGCCCCTGGGCCCGTGCGGCCGAAACCAGGGCCTCGGCCAGGGGATGTTCGGAAGACTGCTCGGCCGACGCCGTCCACAGGAGCAGGTCCTGATCTGTATATGTGACAGAACTCGAACCGGTGGAGAGCTCAGGGTGAGTAGAGACATTCACAAGATCGGTCAGTTCCGGGCGCCCATGGGTCAGGGTACCGGTCTTGTCAAAGACCACGGCCTGAATCGACTCGGCCTTTTCCAGGGCCTCGCCGTTCTTGATCAGGACCCCGAGTTGGGCGCCACGGCCGGTACCGACCATGATCGAGGTCGGAGTAGCCAGGCCCATGGCACAGGGACAGGCAATCACCATGACCGCGATAAAGAAACGAAGCGAAGTAGAAAAATCGGCCGCACCACTCAGATACCAGACAAGCCCGGTGAGCACGGCAATGACCATCACCACCGGCACAAAGTAAAGACTGATCCGGTCGGCCATGCCGGCAATGGGCGCCTTGGACCCCTGGGCATTCTGGACCATGCGCACGATGCGGGCAAGCATGGTATCACCACCCACCTGCTCGGCCTGCACCTGTAGAACCCCGTTTTTGTTCAGGGTCCCGCCCACCACCCGGTCGCCCTCACCTTTGGCCACCGGCAGACTCTCACCGGTGAGCATGGACTCGTCGATCACACTCTGCCCCTTGACGATCAGGCCATCCACCGGGATGCGATCACCCGGGCGGATCAGGAGTCGATCACCGGCCTCAATCTCCTCGGCCATGATCTCCTCCTGCCCCTCGTCGGTGAGAAGCACGGCCTTGTCAGGCGTCAGCTCCATCAATTTGGCGATGGCATCTGACGTGTGAGACTTGGAACGGGTCTCCATGTACTTGCCCAGTGAGACCAGGGCAATCAGAACACCGCCCGACTCATAATAGAGGTCCATGGCCTTCATCTGCGGATCAATCCCCAGCATGATCTCGATCAGATTCCAGGTCGAATAGACAAAGGCCGCACCGGTCCCGACGGCAATCAGGGAGTCCATATTCGGCACCCGCCGCCAGAGGGCAGGCAGACCCAGGAGATAGAAATTACGGCCGAGGACCATGATCGGGACCACCAGCAGAAACTGGACAAGGGCGTAGTTCAGGGGGTGATGGTGCGGAGTGATCACTGCGGGCAGGGGCAGACCCAGCATTTCGCCCATGGAGATGGTGAGCAGGAGCGCCGCCAGGCCGAGCGACCAGAACAGCCGCTGTTTCATGGAGGTGAGGCGTGCCGCGACCTCCTGCCGCTTGCGGGCAAAGTCATCGAGCCTGGCGCTACGGGGTTTGGCCTCAAAACCAAGGCCAGCAATGGCCTGACGGATGGTGCGCTGGCTGATCTGCCGGAAGTCAAAGACCACGGTCCCGGTCTCGGTGGCCAGATTAATGGTGACCGAAGTCACCCCGGGCAGAGCCCCCACCACCTTTTCGATCCGGCTGGAACAGGAGGCGCAGGTCATCCCGGAAATATCCAGCTCCAGGGTCTGTTCGCTGGACTCAATGCGGCGCTGCAATTCAAAGCCCAGGCCTGCCACCTGAGCGGCAATCTCATCATAGGGAGTCGTATCTTCGTCCCAGCTGAGCTCCATGGTCTCAGCCGCGAGATTGACCGCCGCCCGCGCCACCCCGTCCATGGCCCCGACCACCCGCTCGATTCGACTGGAGCAGGCCGCGCAATGCATGCCCTTGACATCAATCTGTATGGTCTGCAACTCACTCATCGGTTTCCCCTTTTAATTTTGCCTTGTTTTCCGAGACAATAATACTTATACATTGTGGCATCAAGGGCACACTATTTTTTACAAAAAGGAGAACATCATGACCACCATTTTAATCAAAGGCATGAGCTGCCAGCACTGCGTTGCATCAACCAGGAAGGCCCTCGAGGCAATCCCGGGCATCAGTGATGTCAATATTGATCTGATCCAGAAAAAAGCATCTTTCTCAGGCGCAGTTGACCTGCAGGTCGTGAAAGATGCAATTGCCAAAATTGGTTTTGAGGTTGTTGGCTGACCAGACTCAAGACACACGTGGACGCAAAAAGGGGCTGGATACCTGAACGGTGGCCAGCCCCTTTTGCGTCAAACAAACATTTTTCAGCTCAACTTTCTTTAATCAGTCACCTCTTTCCACCAGAGATAGAAGAAATTTTTGTCAGGGAATTCAGGATTATCTCCAAAGATTGCGGGCCTGTCAAATTCACGATACTCATCCCCATAAGGAGGCGGGGTTCCGACAGAGACAAAAAGTCGAGGACCAGTGTCACTGACAACGATTACAGGCTTTGAAGGTATCCCATAACCGATGAGCACATATTCATCATCACCAGCAACAGCAGGATCTAAATCAGTAACAGCTTGGCCTGTTTTATAATTTAAGGCATACAGTCTTGACATACCACCCGGAACACAGGGATCATTATTGGGGGTAAATGTTGTAAAACTGAAGTTTCCCATAAAAGTGTCATGCTGCCATCCGCAGCAGCGCGGCCACAAGAGATTTAGCCAGCGATTTGCTTGGCTGGGGGCAAAGTACTGCGAAATTCTTGTCCAATGCAGCCTTCGCCACCAATCTCCGTACGTCTGAAAATGCAAAATGGTTGCGACCTGTGACAGCATGCCTTCGACTTGGGGTTTTCTCAAGCCGGGAAGCGTAAATCCAGGTGAGCGAAGTGGCCATCATGCAAAATTTCAAGTGATTGTTTACGGCGACCGGATTTCTGTTCTGCGTATCCGCACTGCCGATATCTCGCTTCAGTTCTTTGAAACAAGCTTCGATCTTCCAGCGGGCACCGTAGTATTCAATTATCTCTTCAACGGACAAAGAGAGGTCTGTTGTAAATAGAGCTACCCATCGAGTTTTTCGATATATCCAAACGACCCTGACCTTGCATTTGAGCGTTTTGAGCATGACAACCTGGTCATGAGCAAGAACATCCCTGTTCCGTCCGTAGAGATTGACCGTATACTCTTGTGCTTGATCTCTGTGTGCCAAGGCAAGAGAGGACGCGTTGCCAAGTTTATCTCCGTAAGTCCTGGGGCGTCCCTTTCCTCTTTTGGCCAGCACTTTCGGCAGATCGAACAAATTGTTGTTTGAGCGCAGCCTGGAAATCATATGAACTTGCTCTCCCAGGGCTTTGCGCAAGGGTTTCCACATGCCATTGTTGCCAAACCAGGAGTCGGCCACAACTATAATGTTTGACTCCGGAAATTCAGTTGCAATCTCGCTGAGCATTTCCACGGCCTGCTCATGCTTGTTTTGGAAGTCAATGGCCTTGCCATTGTACTTGGGGCTGTTATTCTTGATCTCTTTTTTGAGATGATAGTAACGATGACTTAATGGCAAACACGCCCACCGCCCCTTAATCATTTTAAGCAGGCCGATGGTCACAACATTCTGAGCCCAAGGGTATTTCGACTGATTCTGTTTGGCCGCATGATCAAATACCTTGGCACATGCAAAGATCTTTTTTCCTGTCTTGGGATTGATGAAATCATCAAGTGCTACAAGTAGCCTACCATTGGTCTCAGGTTCTGGTATCAATTTCCAAACTCTGGCCCAAAGTCTATCCCAAGGCAACTTTGGTGAGGCCATGAACCTGTAGTATCGTTTTTTACTGATATCCGTGAACCCGAAAAATGTCTTGAGTGCTCGAAGAAGATTTGATGTCCTGGATGAGGTGAAAGGGATAATAATTGCCAGCAAGGTAAAGACAAACCATGCCCCTCTCTCTTCACCTTTTCTAGATTGAACGAATTCTTCTTTGAGTTCACTGAGCAATGAATGTAGTATGTGCATGCGAGGTTCCTTTTATGATTTGTTTTTTGGTAATTACAATATACCATAATCGGGCCTCGCTTTCATTAATAACTTATTGTTTTTACTGAAACAATCAATAATTCCCTCGAAAAACTTGTCAAAAAAGATAAGTGATATCAGCAACTTACCTTTTTCGTTTTTACGCCCTGTAGCCTCTTGGAATTACAGCGCATTTCACCCGGGTCTCATCTGCGCTTTTCCCTGTACCCAACAAATGGTCGCAGAAAAAACGGGAAACTTCAGTTCCCATGATTCATAATGGTTAAATTCAATCCAGCACTTTATATCTTCAAACAAGTTGTAAAGATTCACCCTGATCTGACTGGGATCACACCCAATATTTTTTTCGGTAGTACGAAAGTTACC
>FLOH01000420.1_pt1 | contig 95962 bp, 103 predicted proteins | sample 756751 | NCBI WGS metagenome assembly FLOH01 (sample SAMEA4026879, study PRJEB14308) | marine metagenome | biome: coastal water; material: water | depth 74 m
ATGGTAATGCCGGGTGACAATGTGAGTTTAACAATTGAATTGATCCAGCCCATCGCCATGGAGACGGAACTGCGCTTTGCTATTCGCGAAGGTGGTCATACTGTTGGTGCCGGTGTCGTGACTGAGATCATTGCTTAAGGTTTGGCGGTTAATTTATGCGTGAGATAATCACACTTGAGTGCACTGAATGCAGGCATCGCAATTATTCGACAAAGAAAAATAAGCGGCTTCATCCGACGCGCGTAGAATTCAAGAAATATTGTCCTAATTGCAACAAACATATCATGCACAAGGAAACAAAATAAGAGATGAGTTTTAGACAGGAGAGTGGCTCAATTGGTAGAGCAACGGTCTCCAAAACCGTAGGTTGCAGGTTCGAGTCCTGTCTCTCCTGCTCATATTTCTTAGGCTGTTAAAAAAAACTATGATTGATAAGTTAAAAGCATTTCTAGACGGAGTTCAGCAAGAATTCAAGAAAATATCCTGGCCAAGCTATGAAGAGCTGAAGGGCTCGACCTGGGTTGTCCTTGGGATGTCCGCATTCATTGCGGTTGTCCTGTTCACGCTTGATAAAGTAATGTCTGTCTTAGTACTAAACGTGATCATGGGGCGTTAGGATGGCCATGAAATGGTATAGTCTTCGTACTTTTTCCGGTAAGGAAAAAAAGACGAGTGAAGCAATTCTCCAGGAAGCGGAACTCGCTGGCCTGAGTGAGTTGATTCCCGAGGTACTGGTACCATCCGAAAACGTGGTCGAGATGCGCGCTGGGAAAAAATACGTCCGCAATAAAGTGTTTTTTCCAGGATACATCATGATTCAGATGGAAGTCACTGTTGAAACCCGCTATCTCGTGGAGAATGTTCCCGGGGTAATGTCTTTTGTGGGTCCAGGTGGCGAGCCAATTGCATTAAAGGACGTTGAGGTCCGTAGAATCCTCGGTGAAGTAGAGGAACGTGACGGTCAAGAAGTTATGGGCACGATTTTCAAAACTGGTGACCCCATTAAGGTTACTGATGGTCCCTTTGTGGATTTTACAGGTTTTGTTAAGGAAGTCGATGAATCGAAACAAAAAGTTAAGGTTGAGGTTTCCATCTTTGGGCGACCTACACCAGTTGAGCTTGACTTTTTGCAGATAGAATTAGAAAAGTAGTAAGAAGGTAAAAGCGAATGGCCAAAAAGATAATTAACAAGATTAAGCTGCATATTCCCGCAGGGCAGGCCAATCCCTCTCCGCCAGTTGGTCCGGCATTGGGACAGGCGGGTGTCAATATCATGGAGTTTTGTAAGGCATTTAATGCCAGGACTGAAAAGGATCGTGGTTTGATTATTCCGGCAGTTATTACTGTCTATGCTGATCGATCCTTCACCTTTGTCACAAAAACTCCACCTGCTGCTGTGCTTCTACGGAAAGCCGCAGGACTTGATAAGGGCTCTTCAACACCGAACTCCGTTAAGGTTGGCAAGGTTACCAGAGCTCAAGTTCGAGAGATCGCTGAGCTTAAGAAGCCTGATCTAAATTCTCACGATGTTGAGATGGCCATGCGCATTATTGAGGGCACCGCCCGCAGTATGGGCATCACGGTAGCTGAGTAGGAGATCTGAGATGAAATATACTAAAAATCAAAAACTGAATCTCAGTAAATTTGATCGAGCTAAGGAGTATGATCTTAGGACTGGCGTTGGACTGGTCAAAGAATGTGCCGTTGCAAAGTTTGATGAAACTGTTGAAGTATCCATCAATCTTGGTGTAAATCCAAAATATGCAGATCAAATGGTGCGAGGCACAGTGACCCTTCCTCACGGAACGGGTAAAAAAGTTCGAGTCCTGGTTTTGGCAAAAGGTCCAAAGGCCGATGAAGCGACTGAGGCTGGTGCAGATTATGTTGGTTTCGAAGAATATCTCGAAAAGTTGAAAGAGGGCTGGGTTGATGTGGACGTTATCATTACAACGCCGGACAATATGGGTGAGGTAGGAAAGATGGGTCGCGTTTTAGGACCCAGAGGTCTTATGCCAAACCCAAAAACAGGCACGGTAACAATGGACGTTGCAAAAGCGGTCAACGAGTCCAAGGCTGGAAAAATTGAATTACGAACAGATAAATTTGGTGTTGTTCACTCAGTTGTTGGGAAAGCTTCCTTCGAGCAGAGCGCGCTGGCAGAAAATATTACTGTTCTGATTTCTCGTCTCATTGCTATGAAACCATCTGGTGCAAAGGGGACCTACTTTCAGAAGTTGGTTCTTAGCTCTACCATGGGTCCTGGTATCAGAATTGACAAAGCTACGCTTGGCGTATAAGCGATCTAAGGAGTTAGCAATATGCCGAATCTAAATAATATAAACTCTCTTGAAAGCATCCGAGAGAAAGTATCAAATGCAAGCGCATTGTATTTTACTGATTTCGTGGGGTTAAACGTCGAAGAGACAAATGCCCTGCGTACTCTATTCCAGGAGGCGAATGTTGAATACCGTGTTCTCAAAAACACACTGGTCAGCATTGCAGTAAAAGAAAGTGGTTATGAAGGTCTTGAGGATGTTCTTAAAGGACCTACAGCTGTAGCATTTGGAAATACCGATCCAACAGCACCTGCTCGCGTGATCAAAGAATTCCTTAAAAAGGAAGGTAAAGTCAAAGAAAAACCAGCTGTAAAAGGATTGGTTTTTGAAGGCAAGGTAATGGCCGCATCGTACTACGATTTGCTGGCTAGTTTACCATCGAAAGAAGTGTTACTGGCCATGTTGCTAGGTGGGCTGCAGTCTCCCTTGAAGAATACCCTGAGTGTGCTTCAGGCCCCCATGCGGAACCTGGTTGGTGTGTTAATTTCATTAAAAGAATCAAAGAATTAAACTGGAGGTAATCTACTCATGGGTATCACACGTGATGATGTAATGAGCTATCTTGAAACCGCTAACATGTTGGAAATATCTGAACTTATTTCTGCTATCGAAACCAAATTCGGCGTTACCGCCGCCGCTCCAGTTGCTGCTGCTGCTGTTGCTGCCGGTCCTGTTGAAGAAGTTGAAGAGCAAACTGAGTTTGATGTTATCCTCGAGAGCGCGGGCGACAAGAAAATTAATGTTATTAAGGTAGTTCGTCAAGTTACCAGTCTTGGGCTCAAAGAAGCCAAAGAACTGGTTGATAATGCTCCCAGCAAAATCAAGGAAGCTATTTCCAAAGGTGAAGCTGAAGAGCTCAAAAAGCAATTGGTTGAAGCTGGAGCAACGGTCAATCTTAAATAGTTTGATTTCCAGTCTCAGCGCTGATTTGTATTCGGGCTCGCGGAAGTTTTCTTCCGCGAGCTTTTGCGCCTTTAGTTGATTAACTAAAAGTGGAGGTGGCTTTTGTCCCTGCCCAGTAAAATAGAACGACTCTCCTTCTCTAAAATCGGCTCACAGGTTGAACTCCCAAACTTGCTTAATTTGCAGGTTGATTCCTGGAAAGAATTTCTCCAGGAAGGTGTGGCAACCCACGAACGCGATAGTAAGGGTTTGGAGGCAATATTTCAGGCTGTATTTCCCATCGAGGACAATCATGGGAATTATAAATTGGATTATGTTTCCTACAGTGTTGGTTTACCTCGTTATTCTATCGAGGAATGTCTCGAACGAGGCGTTACCTATGCTGTACCGTTGAAAGTTAAACTTATTCTTCATGCTACTGAGGAAGGTGCTGAATCGGGGGACTATTCTGTCCACGTTGAGCAGGATATCTTCTTCGGTAACATTCCGTATATGACCCATGGGGGAGCCTTTATCATTAATGGTGCGGAACGTGTGATCGTTTCTCAGTTAATGCGCTCACCAGGTGTGTTTTTCGATATGAAAATTCACCCAAATGGTACCAAGCTTTATTCTGCTCGTTTGATTCCCTTCAGGGGAAGTTGGTTGGACATTACTACTGATATTCATGACGTTATCTATGCAGTTATTGATAGGCGTCGTAAGTTCCCGATCTCTTTATTGCTGCGAGCAATGAAATTTTCGACCAACGAATCCATTCTCAGCGCATTCGGAGTTATTCGTGAAATTCGATTGGCTGATAATGTTGGTCTCAAAGATTTCTATGATACACCTGTACCCGTTGACGTTGTCAACAAGGAAACAGGTGAGATTCTCATGGAGGCTGGAGACAGACTGACCAAGGAAAAAGTGCGTGATCTCAAGAAGGAGGGTGTCGGCGGTGTCATGGTCGTAACCGATCCTGAAGATATCGCCTACGATTTACTTGCCAATACTTTGGCTAAGGATCGTTCATCTGATACAAATGAGGCCTTACGTGTTTTCTATACGGAAATGCGTGGTGGAGAACCACCAAACCTTGATCTGGCTGAAAAATTCCTGTTCCGTCTTTTCTTCGATCCTAAAAAGTATGATCTCGGAGAAGTTGGTCGCTATCGCATGAATAAGAAGTTCGGTATCGATGTCCCCCTGGACGATCTGGTGCTGACACCTGAAGACATTATTATGTCCGTAAATTTCTTACTTGAAATGCGTAAGGGAGAGCGTGGAACCGATGATATTGATCACTTAGGTAATCGACGCGTTCGGACCGTTGGTGAACAGATAGGGAACCAATTCTCTGTGGCATTGAGTCGCATGTCCCGTACCATTCGTGAACGTATGAATGTCCGTGACAATGAGAACCTGACTCCACAGGATTTGATTAATTCAAGAATTGTAACTTCAGCAATCAGCTCCTTTTTTGGAACAAATCAGCTGTCACAGTTCATGGATCAAACCAACCCGCTTGCTGAAGTGACTCATAAACGTCGTCTTTCCTCCTTAGGGCCAGGTGCTCTCACCAGAGAACGCGCTGGTTTTGAGGTTCGAGATGTACACTATACTCATTATGGAAGACTTTGTCCCATTGAAACGCCTGAAGGTCCAAACATTGGTTTGATATCTTCCTTGGCTTCCTATGGTGTGGTCAATCGATTAGGTTTTATTGAAACCCCTTATCGCAAGGTGGTAAACAGTAATGGCCGTCCCAAAGTTTCCAAGACGATTGAATTCCTCTCTGCAGATGACGAAGATCGTACCTTTATTGCCCAGGCAAATTCGCCAGTCGATGAAGAGGGATTCATCGGAACCGATCAGGTTCAGGTAAGAATCCGTGGTGATTTCCCAATGATCAATACTGAAGATGTATCCTATATGGATGTATCTCCACTGCAGATTGTGTCACCTGCAGCTGCCTGTATCCCTTTCCTAGAGCATGATGATGCTAACCGTGCCCTGATGGGGTCAAACATGCAACGTCAATCTGTGCCACTTCTATGGCCAGAGGCTCCCATTGTTGGTACTGGTTTTGAAAAAATCGTTGCCAAGGATTCAGGTGCCCTGCTACTTGCGGATGTAAAAGGTATTGTGAAATCGGTTAGTGCTGATGAAATCATCGTTAAAACGACAAAACGTATTGATGACGATGTCACTCTGATTGAAGAACCGGGAATTGTCACTTACAAGCTGAGAAAATATCAACGAAGTAATCAGGACTCCTGTATCAACCAGAAGGTCTTGGTCGAGGTTGGTCAACGCGTGGCTCCTGGTGATGTCCTTGCTGATGGAATGAGTACCGATCGTGGTGATCTGGCCCTCGGCCGAAACATTACAGTCGCATTTATGCCCTGGCGTGGATACAACTTTGAGGATGCTATTGTTCTCTCTGAACGACTCCTTAAAGAGGATACCTTTACCAGTATGCGCTTGAAAGAGGTCGAGCTAGAAGTTCGTGAGACCAAGCGTGGAGAGGAAGAGCTCACCCGTGATATCCCTAATGTCAGCGAAGAAGCAACGCGCAACCTGAGTAATGATGGTATCATTCGTGTGGGAGCTGAAGTTCATCCCGGTGATACTCTGATTGGAAAAGTAACGCCTAAGGGTGAGACTGATCCAACACCGGAAGAGAAACTCCTCAAAGCTATCTTTGGTGAAAAAGCCGGTGATGTGAAAGATGCATCCAAGCGTGCCGATCCCGGTGTTAAGGGTGTGGTTATTCGTACCGAGCTGTATACACGCAAGGGCCGCGAATCCCGCATCGAAGAGAAACGTAAACTGGACGCGCTGAAACAGCGAGCCAGTCTTGATAAAACCAGTTTGACCAAGAAACGCAATGAGAAAGTATCATCCCTGCTTCTGGATCAGAAATGTGCGAATATTACTGATCTTGGCGGCAAGATTATCCTCAAAGCGGGAACTCCATTCACAAAAGAGGCGATTGCTACGCTCAATTTTGACCGTGTAGATCGCCGAGAGCCCATTGTCTTGGATGGGGATATCGATGCCAAACTAAACAAGTTGCTTAACGAATACGAGCGCTTGTACCGTGAGATCGAGCAGAACTACGAAAATGATGTCTACAAACAAAAGGTTGGGGATGATCTCCAGCCTGGCGTTATCCAGCTTGCCAAAGTTCAAATTGCTACCAAGCGAAAAATATCTATTGGTGATAAAATGGCTGGACGTCACGGAAACAAAGGTGTTGTGGCAGCGATTGTGCCGGAAGAAGACATGCCTTTCCTACCTGACGGTCGTCCCGTTGACATTGTTTTGAATCCGCTAGGTGTGCCTTCTCGTATGAACTTGGGCCAGCTTTATGAAACCATGCTGGGTTGGGCCGGTCGTGAACTGGGTCTCATGTTCGAGACACCTGTTTTCGATGGTGCCGGGCTCGCCGATGTCGAAGCCTTAATGAAAAAAGCAGGCCTTCCAATAAGTGGGAAGGTCAGACTCATTGATGGTCGATCCGGTGAATATATCGAAAATCCTGTTACTGTTGGTGAAATCTATATGATGAAACTGACACATCAGGTTGACGATAAGATGCATGCGCGTTCAACTGGACCCTATTCATTGATTACGCAACAGCCACTTGGTGGCAAGGCGCAATTTGGTGGTCAGAGATTTGGTGAGATGGAAGTGTGGGCTCTGGAAGCATATGGAGCTGCGCATACCCTTCAGGAAATGCTCACCGTCAAGTCTGATGATGTCGAGGGCCGGTCCAAGGTCTATAATGCTCTGGTTAAGGGTGAAAATTTGCCCGAATTCGGTATACCTGAATCCTTCAACGTATTGTTACGTGAAATGAAGGGTCTGGGGCTGGATGTTGAATTAAAGTAAAAAGGGAGTAGTCCTTTGCTTAATAAATCTGTAGTCAACGACTTTACCGAGATAACAATCCGACTGGCTTCGCCTGAGAAAATTCTGCGCGAATCCCGGGGCGAGATCTTTAAACCAGAAACCATCAATTACCGGACCTATAAACCGGAGAAAGATGGACTGTTTTGCGAACGTATTTTCGGACCAGTCAAGGATTGGGAATGTCATTGCGGTAAATACAAACGTATCCGTTATAAGGGTATCATTTGTGACCGTTGTGGTGTTGAAGTTACCCGTAAAAAGGTACGTCGTGAACGGATGGGGCATATCACCCTAGCCGTTCCTGTGGTTCATACCTGGTATCTGAGATCTATCCCATCAACCCTGGCGCATACGCTGGGCATGACATCCAAAAATCTGGAACGCATCATCTATTATGAATCCTATGTGGTGATTTCCCCTGGAAAAGCTGACGTAGCGTCTGGTGAAATTCTGGATGAAGAAGATTTCATTGAGTTGGATGCCATTTATGGTCCTGATGCTCTGGGTGCTGATGAAGAAGATGTCTTTATCGCCAAAACAGGTGGTGAAGCAATTCTTTCCATGCTTCGTGAGCTTGAGATCAAAAAGAACATGATCGAGCTGAAAGAAATTGTGAGAACAACCAGGAGTCAGCAGAAAAAGGCTGATGCTCTTAAGCGTCTTAGAATGATTAAAGCTTTTGATACAAAACCTGGTGATGTTCCAAACCGTCCCGAGTGGATGGTTCTGACAATTCTACCAGTGATCCCGCCTGAGTTAAGACCCCTAGTGCCTCTAGATGGTGGCCGGTTTGCTGCATCTGATCTCAATGACCTTTATCGTCGCGTTATCATCCGCAACAACCGTCTCCGTCAACTCATGGAGATCAAAGCTCCTGATGTTATTCTGAGAAATGAAAAACGGATGTTGCAGGAATCTGTTGATTCGCTGTTCGACAATAGCCGTAAACAATCTGCTGTTCGTTCAGGAACGCGTCGTCCGCTGAAGTCATTGTCTGATATGCTTTCAGGAAAACAAGGACGGTTTCGTCAGAACTTGCTTGGAAAACGTGTTGATTATTCAGGTCGTTCAGTAATTGTTGTTGGACCTGATCTAAAACTGCACGAGTGCGGTATTCCCAAGGAAATGGCGATCGAGTTATTCAAGCCTCATATCATCTCAGAACTACTGGTTCGCAATTATGCCAAGACGCCAAAGCAGGCGAAGGTCATTGTTGAAGAGAAGATGCCTCAGGTCTATGACGTATTGGAATACGTCGTCAAGGACCACCCTGTTATGCTTAACCGCGCTCCTACGCTTCACCGTTTGGGAATCCAGGCCTTTCAGCCTGTACTGATCAATGGTCGGGCAATCCGCCTGCACCCACTCGTCTGTTCAGCCTTTAATGCTGACTTTGACGGTGATCAGATGGCTGTTCACCTGCCTCTCTCAGCTGAAGCGATCACGGAAGCCCGGATGCTCATGTTGTCAAGTCATAACATCCTCCACCCTGCACATGGTTCGCCGATTACAGTGCCATCCCAGGATATGGTTCTAGGCTGTTATTATCTTACTAAGATTTTACCTCTGGCCAAAGGGGAGGGAATGATATTCCGCTCACCAGATGAAGCCTATCTGGCCGTAGAGGGAAGACATCTTGATTACCACGCTAAGATTAAAGTCCGCATGGACGGAGTATTGATTGAGACTACAGCTGGTCGTTTGACTCTGAACAATACTCTCCCTGAAGGTTATCCCTTCATCAATGAGCTGATTACCAAGAAACGGCTTGAGAAATTAATCAATGATGTAATGCGCTTTTCTGGCAATTACGCAACAGTGAAATTTCTCGATGCCTTAAAGTCGTTAGGCTTTGAATACGCCACAAAGAGTGGTGTTTCAATTGGCTTGGCTGACATTCTGATTCCTGAAAAGAAAGCTGCCTTGCTGGAGAAATCCGTTAAAGAAGTTGATAAGGTTAACGCTGACCGAAAGGCTGGCTGGTTAACTGAGGGTGAGCGTTACAATAAAGTTTTGGATATCTGGACTCATACTACCAACCAGGTTGCTGGCATGATGATGGACGGTCTGCGAACTGCCGAATATGGCTTTAATTCAGTTTATATGATGGCCGATTCCGGTGCTCGTGGATCCTCTGATCAGATTAAACAGCTCGCTGGTATGCGTGGATTGATGGCCAAGCCTCAGAAATCCTTGAAAGGTAGTCAGGGTGAAATTATTGAAACCCCCATTACCTCAAATTTCAAGGAAGGTTTGACCGTGTTGGAATATTTCATTTCAACCCACGGTGCTCGCAAGGGTCTTGCTGATACAGCTCTAAAAACCGCCGATGCTGGTTACCTAACACGTCGCCTGGTTGATGTGGCTCAGGATGTAGTTATTCGCATTGAAGATTGTGGAACCATTAATGGTATCGATGTAAAAGCCCTGAAGCAGGGTGAAGATACCATCGAACCACTCCAGGATCGCATCAAGGGTCGCGTACTCCAGGAGGATGTGTTCGATCCCCTCACTGACGAGATGATCGCTGAAGTTGGCGTTCTCGTGAATGAAGCACTGGCAATGCAAATCGCTGAATCAAATGTAGAAAAAGTTCGGATTCGTTCCGTACTCACCTGTGAGGCGGAATTTGGCGTTTGCGCCAAATGTTATGGTCGGAATATGTCAACAGCAAAACTGGTAAATGCCGGTGAAGCCGTTGGTATCATGGCTGCTCAAGCGATTGGTGAGCCTGGTACACAGTTAACACTGCGTACATTCCACATTGGTGGAACTGCTGCCCGTATTATTGAAGAGAGCGAAATGTCCGCCAAGTTTGAAGGTACCATTCGATATTCTCCAGGATTACGTGTAACTGAAGCTTCAGAAGGTGTTGGTCGTGTGGCCCTGGTTCGTAATAATTTCTTAGAGATTATTGATGAAAATAATCGTGTCCTTACCCGTGCTAACATCCCCTACGCAGCAACGCTAGAAGTTGTCGACGGTGAGAAGGTTTCTAAGGGACAGGGTCTCGTCCGTTGGGATCCTCGTACTGACTTTATCATTGCTCAAACTGCCGGGACCATCCGTTTTGTCGAAATCGTTGAAGATATGACTTTTGTTGAAGAGTCTGGCGAGACTGGCAAGATTGAAAGAACCATTACAGATGCTCGAGGCATGCGTATGACACCTCGTCTTGAAATCTGTGACGCCTCGGGAGTCGTTATTGGTAAGGATGTTGTGCTTCCGGTGGGTGCTGTTTTGACTGTAAATGATGGACAGAAGATCGCTGCTGGTACAACTTTAGCCAAGTTTCTCAAGGGTAAATCAAGAACAGCTGATATTACTGGTGGTTTGCCACGTGTTGCTGAGCTATTTGAAGCTCGTAACCCAGTGGACCCATCAGTGGTTACTGAAGTCGCCGGTATCGTTCACTATGGTGATCTAAAACGCGGTGTTCGTACCATTCTTGTCGAGACACCTGATAACGTTAAGTATGAATATTCCATTCCTTATGGGCGGCATATCATTGTCTTGGATGGTGATTTTATCCAGGCTGGAGACAGGCTCTGCGAGGGTCCTGTTTCTCCTAAAGATATTCTCCGAATTAAGGGCGAACGTGAAGTTCAGGAATATCTGGTTAATGAAATTCAGGAAGTCTACAGGTTGCAGGGTGTGCGTATTAATGATAAACACATTGAGACAATTGTAAGACAAATGATGCAGAAGATTCAGGTGGAAATTCCGGGTGATACCCAATTCCTTCATCAGGATCGTATTGATAAATTTGAATTCCAGGTTGAAAATAATAAGGTGCTGGCATCGGTTGTGATCGAAAAACCAGGCGAGTCAGACTATTCAGAGCAGCAGCTTGTGAAACGAACTGAGCTGGAAGAGGTTTTGGCTGAACTAAAGGCCAATGATAAGGTTCTTCCTGAATACCGTGATGCCGAACCGGCAACACACACACCTTTGCTGTTAGGTATCACCAGAGCCTCTCTAAATACTGAGAGTATTTTCTCTGCTGCTTCCTTCCAGGAAACCACTCGCGTCTTGACCAACGCTGCCATTAATGCCAAGACAGATTTACTGCGTGGCTTGAAGGAAAATATCATCGTTGGTCGTTTGATTCCCGCTGGAACCGGGTTACCGAAATATGCCAAAATTAGGGCAGAAGGTCCAGTGAACGAGATGGCTGAACAGGTGCTAGAGGCCAAGCAAAAACGTGATGAAGCTAAGGTCTATATTAGAGAAAATTCAGTGTCGGAAAGTGAATAAATGACCTTGACTGCCCAAGGGTCAGAAATTATACTGTGCGGCTTTTTAAAAGGAGATTAAATGCCAACGATTAATCAATTGGTGCGTAAGGGTCGTAAGAGCCTTCAAAAGAAACAGAAAGCACCAGCGCTTAAAGCCTGTCCTCAAAAAAGGGGAGTGTGCACAAGAGTTTATACAACCACTCCGAAGAAGCCAAATTCGGCTCTTCGCAAGGTTGCCCGTGTTCGTCTAGCGAACGGGATCGAAGTCACAGCTTACATCCCAGGTGAAGGCCACAATTTACAGGAGCACTCAATCGTTTTGATCGAGGGTGGTCGTGTTAAGGATTTACCAGGTGTTCGATATCACATTATTCGTGGCACTTTGGATACAGCCGGTGTTGATAATCGAAAAAACAGTCGTTCTCGCTATGGCGCAAAACGACCTAAATCATAAGAATTTGACTGATGCGTAGACGTAGACCAGAAAAACGAAAAATTTTACCTGATCCAATATATAATGACGTGGCTGTAGCTCGTTTTATCAACTACCTCATGGAACGTGGAAAAAAAGGTTTGAGTGAAAAGATCCTATACGGTTCTTTTGATATCATTCAGCAGAAAACAAAAAGTGACCCGCTCGAACTTTTCAAAAAAGCGATTGAAAATGTTGCACCTGTTCTTGAAGTAAAGTCCAAACGAGTTGGTGGAGCGACCTATCAGGTTCCTGTTGAAGTCCGGACGGCTCGCAGACAGGCTCTTGCTTATCGTTGGATTATCGCCTATGCTAAAAAACGCTCACAGAAAACAATGCCCGAAAAATTAGCTGCAGAGTTAATTGGTGCTGCAAATAGTGAGGGTGGGGCAATCAAGAAACGGGAAGATACCCACCGCATGGCTGAAGCGAATAAAGCTTTTGCTCACTTTAGGTAAACTGTGAAAAATACCGATCTAAATAAAGTTAGAAATATTGGCATCATGGCTCACATCGATGCTGGTAAAACCACTACCACCGAGCGTATCCTCTATTATACAGGCCGTACGCATCGCATTGGTGAAGTTCATGATGGTGCTGCCACTATGGATTGGATGGAGCAGGAGCGGGAAAGAGGAATTACAATTACCTCTGCTGCTACAACTGCATTTTGGAAAGACCACCGCATCAATATTATTGATACTCCTGGTCATGTTGATTTCACAGCTGAAGTCGAACGTAGTTTGCGTGTGCTAGATGGGGCTGTCGCTTTGTTTTGTGCCGTAGGTGGTGTTGAACCCCAGAGTGAGACCGTATGGCGTCAGGCTGATAAATATGGTGTCCCAAGAATCGCCTTTGTCAATAAAATGGATCGTACCGGTGCTGATTTTTATCATGTACTCGAGATGATCAAAAAGCGCCTTGGTGCTAATCCAGTTCCAATCGTCCTTCCTATTGGGGCAGGCGAATTGTTTACCGGCATCATCGACCTACTCTCAATGAAAGCAATTCTGTATAACGATAGCTCCCTTGGAGCTCATTTTGAATATAGTGATATCCCTAAAGATATGATCGAGAAGGCCGACGAGTATCGTCACCTGCTTATTGAAGAAGTAGCAAGCTATGACGATTCATTGCTTGAAAAATATCTTGAGGGCGTTGAGCTGAACCCGGAAGAGATCGCAAAAGCAATCCGCGCCGCTACACTGGATGGCTCTATGATCCCTACTATGGTCGGATCAGCTTTTAAGAATAAGGGTGTCCAGCGTCTGCTAGATGCCATTATTGCTTATTTGCCATCTCCGTTGGATTTACCTCCCATAGAAGGCCATGACATAGATAACAATGAAAAATTGCTTTATCGTAAGGCAGATGAGAATGAGCCCTTTGCTGCTCTCGCCTTTAAAATAATGACCGACCCCTATGTCGGGAAGCTCACTTTTTTTAGAGTCTATTCAGGTTCTGTGAAAACTGGTGATGCAGTTCTTAACTCGATTAGTGGAAAAAAAGAGCGCGTTGGCCGTCTGATGATTATGCACTCCATCAAACGTGAAGAGCGCGAAGAAATTTATGCAGGCGAAATTGCCGCTGCTATAGGACTACGGAATACGCGCACAGGTGATACACTCTGTGATATGAAGCACCCCATCGTTCTAGAGGCAATGGATTTCCCTGAACCAGTTATTTCAGTAGCAATCGAACCTGAATCAAAAGCAGATAATGATGCGCTGACAGTTGCCTTGGCCAAGCTTTCTGAAGAAGACCCAACATTTTTTGTCAACGTGGATCATGAGACTGGACAGACAATTATCCGCGGAATGGGTGAGCTGCATCTGGAGATCATTGTTGATCGACTCCTCCGTGAATTTAAGGTCAATGCCCGCGTAGGACCGCCTCAGGTTGCCTATGTTGAGACGATTACCGAGAAGGTCGAGCAAAATACAAAATTTTCCCGCCAAACCGGTGGCAAGGGTCAATACGGTCATGTTATGATTCGTGTTGAGCCAAACGAGTCTGGTAAAGGCTATCATTTTGAAAACAAGATTGTTGGCGGTTCTATTCCAAAGGAATATATCCCAGCTGTCGATAAGGGTATGCAGGAAGCATTAAAAAATGGTGTTGTTGCTGGGTATCCTATCATGGATGTGCGTGTTGAATTGTATGATGGAAGCTACCATGATGTAGATTCATCAGAAATGGCATTTAAAATCGCCGGGTCCATGGCTATTCAGGCTGCATGTAAGAAAGCAAACCCCAGACTGATGGAGCCTTCCATGGCTGTTGAAGTTGTAGTGCCTGAAGAATATCTGGGTGATGTAATGGGAGATATCTCCTCTCGCCGCGGAATGATTCAGGGAATGAATCCCCGCAAGGATGCCCAGGTAGTCACTGCATTTGTCCCCCTCTCAGAGATGTTTGGGTATGCGACAGATTTAAGATCGCTGACTCAGGGTCGTGCTGTATTTAGCATGCAGTTTGATCACTATGTGTTGATTCCAGACAACATCGCTGAAAAAATATTTGATAAGTCTAAAGGCTAAAGAAAGGCCTAGAGGAGCTAAAAATGGCAAAAGAAAAATTTAACCGCGACAAACCTCACGTGAACGTTGGTACAATCGGTCACGTAGATCACGGTAAGACAACATTAACAGCTGCTATTACCCAGGTACTGGCTGCCAAGGGATTGTGTGAAGTTCGTTCCTTTGACAGTATTGATAACGCCCCGGAAGAAAGGGAGCGCGGCATCACCATTGCAACAGCTCACGTCGAATATGCCACCGAGAAGCGTCATTACGCCCACGTGGATTGCCCCGGCCATGCTGACTACATTAAGAATATGATCACAGGCGCCGCCCAGATGGACGGAGCTATCCTGGTTGTATCTGCAGCTGATGGCGCCATGCCTCAGACCCGCGAGCATGTTCTATTGGCTCGTCAGGTAAATGTACCTTCCATGGTTGTCTACATGAACAAGGTAGATCAGGTAGACGATGAAGAACTTCTTGACCTGGTCGAGATGGAACTTCGCGAGCTGCTGGATGAATATGATTTTCCTGGCGATGATACACCCATTATCCGTGGATCTGCTTTACAGGCATTGAATGATCTCACCAATGATAAAGCTACAGCTTCTATCATGGAGCTCATGGATGCTGTTGATTCCTTTATTCCGGAACCAGTCCGCGAAGTGGATCGTCCCTTCCTTATGCCTGTTGAGGATGTATTCTCAATTACCGGTCGTGGAACGGTAGGAACCGGTCGTATCGAGCGTGGAATAGTCAAGGTTGGTGAAGAAATTGAAATCATTGGTATCACCAATGAAAGCAAGAAGACGGTAGTAACCGGTGTTGAAATGTTCCGTAAGTTGTTGGATAGCGGAATGGCCGGAGACAATGTTGGCTTATTGCTTCGTGGAATTGATAAAGAATGGTTGCGTCGTGGTATGGTATGTATCAAACCAGGTAGCGTAACCCCTCATACAAAGTTTAAGGCTAAGGTCTATATCTTGAAGAAGGAAGAAGGCGGTCGCCATACTCCCTTCTTTGAAGGATATCGTCCTCAGTTCTATTTCCGTACAACAGATGTTACTGGTGTAGCTTCACTTCCTGAGGGAACTGAAATGGTAATGCCGGGTGACAATGTGAGTTTAACAATTGAATTGATCCAGCCCATCGCCATGGAGACGGAACTGCGCTTTGCTATTCGCGAAGGTGGTCATACTGTTGGTGCCGGTGTCGTGACTGAAATCATTGCTTAATTATAACAAAACGTATCTAGACAAAGTAAAGGACTCCATAAATGCCATCACAGACAATTAGAATTAGTCTCAAGGCATATGATCATAACTTGTTGGATAAGTCCACGGCAAGAATCGTTCAAACCGCTAAGTCCACAGGGGCTGTTATTGCGGGGCCGATTCCGCTGCCCACGAAGCGTTCTATCGTGACGGTATTGCGGTCCCCCCACGTGAATAAAAAATCACGTGAACAGTTTCAAACAAAGATTCATAAGCGTTTGGTCGATATACACAACTCGTCAGCAAAGACGGTTGATGCCTTGATGAAATTGGATTTACCCGCTGGTGTTGACATTGAGATTAAGGTGTAACATGAGAGGTTTAATCGGACAGAAGTTAGGTATGACACAGTTCTGGCGTGAAGACGGTAAGATTGTTCCAGTTACCGTTATTCAGGGCGGACCCTGTGTTATTACCCAGATCAAGACAAAAGCAAATGACGGATATACAGCCGTTCAGCTTGGGTATAACGATAAAAAAGAGTCTAGGACTACAAAACCTCAGATTGGTCACTTCAAAAAAGCAAATACGACACCCAAATATTTTGTTCACGAATTCCGCGATATGGAAGTTGGAGATAAAAAAGAAGGTGATGCACTTGATGTTGATCTGTTTTCAGTTGGGGATCAAGTTACAGTTTCCGGAACGAGTAAGGGACGTGGATTTACTGGCGTGATGAAACGCCATAATTTTCATGGAGGTCATGCATCTCACGGAAAATCTGATCAGTTGCGTGCCGGTGGTTCCATTGGTGCCAGTTCTGACCCGAGCCGCGTATGGCCAGGTACCAAAATGGCAGGACGTTTTGGCGGTAAAAGAGCCAGCGTACGAAATTTGGAAATCGTTGCAGTTGATGTCGACAACCATATCGTTATGGTAAAGGGCGCTGTCCCCGGACCTAATAAGGGCTATGTCGAGCTCATGGATCGAGGTTGATAATGAAATTAAAATTATACTCAACTGACGGTCAGGCAACGACTAAAAAAATTGAAGCAGTAGATTCTGTTTTTGGTATCGAGCCAAATGAGCATGTTGTTTATTTAGCCGTAAAAGCAGAATTAAATAATCTCCGTCAGGGCTCTGTAAAGACAAAAAGTCGTGCAGAAGTCAGCGGTGGTGGAAAAAAACCTTTCAAGCAGAAGGGTCGCGGTGGCGCTCGAGCCGGCTCAACCCGCTCACCAATCTGGGTCGGTGGTGGACATACTTTCGCAATCTCGCCAAAGGTTTATAATATGTCATTACCTAAAAAGGTGAGACGTCTTGCCCGTCGTAGTGTTTTGTCTGACAAGGCAAAATCAGATTCTATTTTTGTGATTGACGAATTCAAATTCGATAGCCCAAAGACGAAGGACATGATTGCTTTACTTGAGACCTTGAAGATCGCAGATAAAAAACTGTTGATACTCACATCGGCTTTTAACGAAGCTATGATTTTGAGTGGGCGCAATCTTAAGAATGTTGCAATTATTGAAGCAGCTTTTGTTTCTGCCTATGATCTAATTGACAATGAAGCGATTCTCATGGATAAAGCATCTGTGGAGATTCTAAACGCCCAGTTGGCAGTTAAGGGGAACTGAAGATGAGCCAAGCTATAGTAATTGAGCCAATTCTCTCAGAGAAAAGTACTGCCCTTCAGGAGTCGGAACGTAAATATGCGTTCAAGGTTTTGAAGACAGCTAACAAAATTGATATCAAACGCGTTGTAGAAAGCCGGTTTGGTGTTAAGGTTGAAAAAGTTGCGACAATGAATATGAATGGAAAAGTAAAACGCTCTACAATGCGCAGTGGTGGTCATGTGATTAGAACGGTAGGCCCAAGGGCTTCCTGGAAAAAGGCAATTGTCACGCTAAAAGCTGGCGAAGCCATTGATTTCTTCCGTGATGAGCAGGCTTAAGGTGGTTCGTAATGGCAGTTAAAACATATAAACCGATAACTCCTGGACAGCGTTTCAAGTCTACGTCGTCTTTCGAGGAAATTACCAGGAACGATCCTGAAAAGAGTCTTCTCGCCCCTTTAAGAAAAACGGGTGGTAGGAACAATAATGGTCGCATCACTTCACGTCATATTGGCGGTGGGCACCGTAGACATTATCGTATTATTGATTTTAAAAGAAATAAATTTGACATTCCGGCTCGCGTCGATTCAGTAGAATATGATCCAAATCGTTCCGCAAATATCGCATTGCTGGTATATGCTGATGGCGAAAAGCGTTATATTCTGGCTCCTCACAAGCTGGTTGTTGGTTCTGAAATTATCTCCAGTGATTCTGCTCCCATTAAAGTTGGGAATTCACTTTCTCTGGAAAATATCCCGGCTGGTTCGATTGTGCACAATATTGAAATGAAGCCTGGTAAAGGTGGTCAGATTTCAAGATCTGCCGGCGCTGGCGCGCAGATAATGGCGAAAGAGGGTGACTATGTTACTCTGAAACTACCCAGTGGTGAAATGCGAATGATCCATAAGCGTTGTCGTGCTACACTCGGTGAAGTTGGAAACAAGGAGCATGAAAATATCTCCATTGGTAAAGCTGGCCGAACAAGGTGGATGGGTCGTCGTCCAAAAGTTCGAGGTGTTGTGATGAACCCGATTGATCACCCTCATGGTGGTGGCGAAGGCCGCTCCTCAGGTGGTCGCCATCCGGTTACACCTTGGGGAAAACCCACAAAGGGCTATAAGACGCGTACGAAGAATAAGCCGTCTAATAAATACATTGTCGCTCGTCGGAAAAAGAAATAAGGTCTGATATATTATGCCAAGATCTATAAAAAAGGGACCCTTTATCGAGCCAAAGCTCATGTTAAAAGCTTCGGCCGCTCAGGAAAGTAAGAAACGCGTTGTGATCAAAACCTGGTCGCGCCGTTCCATGATCGTTCCTGAATTCGTTGGGTTAACCTTTGCCGTACATAACGGAAAGAAATTCATTCCTGTGTATGTTTCAGAAAATATGGTTGGACATAAGCTTGGTGAATTTTCACCAACAAGAACCTATCGCGGTCACGGCGATAAGACACGGAAGAAGTAAGATATGGAAGCTATAGCTAAAGCAAGACATATTCACCAGTCTGCCCGTAAAGTCCGCCAGGTGTTAAATGAGGTACGTGGCATCCAAGTCGAAAATGCGATCAATAAATTGCATTTTACACCAAAAAAGGCTGCCAAAATTATAGAGAAGACGCTTCGCAGCGCTGTTGCAAATGCTGTAAATCGTCAAGGTTCTGAAGTAGACGCGGATAAGCTCTTCATAAAGGAAGCTTTTTGCGATGAAGGTCCAACTATGCGCAGGTTTCGTCCTCGTGCAATGGGTAGGGCAACGGTCATTAGAAAACGTACCAGTCACCTGACCATCGTGGTCGCAGAGAAAGAATAGAGGAGTCGTTTTGGGTCAAAAAACACATCCTGTCGGTTTTCGTCTCGGTTTTAACAAAACCTGGAGTTCAAACTGGTTTGACGAGAAGAATTTCGCAGATAAGTTGAATGAAGATATCCTTCTTCGTAAATATATCTATTCACGTCTTTCTCATGCAGCCGTTGATAAAATTGATATTCATCGCACCAGTAAAAAGATTACTATTTCAATCTCTACTGCCCGTCCAGGTATCGTGATTGGCAGAAAAGGTGAAGAAGTCGATCGTCTACGCGAAGAGATTCGCAGGCTTACTGCACGCGAAATTCAAATTAATGTAAATGAAATCAAGCGTCCTGAATTGAGTGCTCGTTTGGTTGGCAGAAATATTGCCGACCAGCTGGTAAAGAAAATCGCTTTTCGCCGTGCGGCTAAGAAGGCGATTCAATCTACTATGCGTATGGGTGCTGAGGGAATCAAGGTTACCGTCTCAGGTCGTCTTGGTGGCGCTGAAATGTCACGTACAGAATCCTTCCATGAAGGTCGTGTACCACTGCATACCCTGCGTTCTGATATTGATTACGCCCTGGTTGAAGCTCACACTACTTATGGCCTTATTGGCGTAAAAGTGTGGATTTGCCTCGGGGAAGCTATCGGAATTGCCGGTTAAGGGAGATTAGATCATGTTAATGCCTAGAAAGGTTAAATACCGCCGACATCATCGCGGAAGAAAACATGGTAACGCGGCCAGGGGAAACGAAGTTTCTTTTGGTACATTTGGTCTGAAAGCGCTTGAAGCTGGCTGGATAACCAGTCGTCAGATTGAGGCTACTCGTGTTGCTATAGTGAGAAAAGTTCGTAAAACTGGTCGTATGTGGATCCGCATATTTCCACAGAAGCCAGTTACCGTCAAACCTGCTGAGACTCGTATGGGTAAAGGTAAGGGCTCTCCAGAATACTGGGTGGCTGTTATCAAACCCGGTCGCGTCATGTTCGAAGTTGATGGTGTCGATCTTGCAACTGCTTCTGAAGCGTTCCGGCTTGCAGGGCACAAGTTGCCTATTAAAACTAAAACGGTCGCTAGACGCGATATACATGAGAGTTGATTATGAAGACTTCTGAATTAAAAGATTTTACAGTTGAAGCGCTCCAGAACAAGCTCTCAGATAATGAAACTGAAATGGCCAATCTGCGTTTTCAGAAAGCCCTTCAGCAGTTAGAAAAACCAACTCGCGTAAGAGAGTTAAGGCGTGAAATCGCCCAAATTCATACCGTACTAAAGGAAATTGAGTTAGGTATCCGTGAGAATAAAGGACAGGAAGTATGAGTGAGCGTGGAAACCGCAAGGTCATCCAGGGAGTTGTTGTAAGCAATTCAATGGACAAAACCATTGTCGTTAAGGTAAGTCGCCGTTTGCGTCATCCTGTTTATGGCAAGTTCATCAAGAAGAGTAAGAATTTCAAGGCTCACGATGAGCTGAATTCTTGTAATGTTGGTGACGAGGTTAGAATTATGGAGAGTCGTCCCATCTCTAAAGATAAGCGTTGGAGACTCCTGGAAACCGTTAAGCAGGCTTTAGAAGCCTAAGTAAGGGTGAGATAGAACAATGATACAACAAGAAACACGACTCGCAGTCGCAGACAATACGGGTGCCAAGGAAGTCCTCTGTTTCAAGGTTCTTGGTGGTAGTCGCCGCAGATATGCCTCAGTTGGCGATCTGATCGTAGTGACCATTAAACATGCCATCCCTAACAGCTCGGTAAAAAAAGGTGAAGTTTCTACCGCCGTTGTTGTAAGAACTAAGAAAGAGATCCGTCGCAGAGACGGTAGCTATATTCGTTTTGATGATAATGCTGCTGTTTTATTAAATGCACAAGGTGAACCTCGCGGTACACGTATCTTTGGACCAGTTGCCCGCGAATTGCGCGAGAAAAAACACATGCGCATCGTCTCTATGGCGCCAGAAGTGCTATAGGAGGTAATGACAATGAAAATTAAAAAGAATGATCAGGTACTGATTCTCACAGGAGCTGATAAGGGTAAAACTGGAAAAATATTGGCCATATACCCAAAAACTGGACGTGTTCTTGTCGAGGGTGTCAATTTTATCAAAAAACATCAACGCCAAACTTCAGCAGGTGCTCCTTCTGGAATCATCGAAAAAGAGGCTGCGCTCGCTATTTCAAACGTTGCCCTCATTCAAGATGGGAAGCCAGTTAAGGTTGGATATAAATTTTTAGATGATGGTCGCAAAGTCAGATACACGAAGACTAGCGGCGAAGTCATTGACCGATAGGGTGTGAGAGAAAATGAGTGATTATACACCTAGATTAAAAGAGAAGTTTAATGCAGAAGTATCGCCTGCTCTGATGAAACAATTCGGGTATGCGAGCATTATGCAAATTCCTTCGTTGAAAAAAATTACCCTGAATATGGGGCTTGGGAAAGCTAAAGAAGAGCCACGTCGCTTGGAAGCTGCTGTCAACGAGCTGACGCTGATCACCGGTCAGAAGGCTGTGATTACGAAAGCGAAAAAAGCTATCTCAAACTTTAAGCTCAGAGCTGGTGATCCAGTCGGAGCGCGGGTAACTCTTCATGGAAAAATCATGTGGGAGTTCCTGGATCGCTTCATCTCTGTCGCTTTGCCTCGGGTGCGTGACTTTAATGGTGTCCCAAACCGTTCTTTTGATGGTCGCGGGAACTACAATGTTGGAATTAAAGAACAAATTATCTTTCCAGAAATCGATTTTGATAAAATCGAGGGCGTGAACGGGATGGATATAAGTATTACGACCTCTGCTACGACAGATGAGGAAGCTTTTGAGCTGTTAAAAGCTCTAGGTATTCCCTTCAGACGTAAGCAGGTATAGGAGCGAATAGAATAATGGCAAAAAAATCCCTGATCGCCAAAGCGAAAAGAACACCTAAGTTCAAGGTGAGAGGTTATAACAGATGTCGTGTATGTGGACGTCCTCACGGATATCTTCGTAAATTTGGTCTGTGTAGAATCTGTTTTCGTGAGTTGGCTCTTAAAGGTGAAATTCCTGGCATCGTTAAGGCCAGTTGGTAAAGGAGTCCATTCGATATGTCTATGAATGATCCAGTCGCAGATTTCTTAACCCGCATTCGTAATGCCCAGCAAGCAGGACACCGTTGGACTGATATTCCAAGTTCCAACCTCAAGCTTCGCATGGCATTACTTCTTAAGCTGGAAGGGTTTGTTAAAGATTTTGTTATTGTCGAAGATGATAAGCAAAATGTATTACGTGTTTACTTAAAATATACAGCCAAAGGCTCGCCGGTTATCGCTGGTTTGACGCGTATCAGTCGTCCTGGTCGTCGTCATTATGTACCTGCCGATAATCTGCCTCGCGTACGAAATGGTCTCGGGATTGCTATTCTGACAACCAGTCGTGGCGTTATAACCGACAAGCAAGCTAAAAAAGAGCGTGTCGGCGGCGAAGTCCTCTGTCATGTGTGGTAAGCTTTAGGGGTCTATTGTGTCAAGAATTGGAAAAATGCCTGTTGTCATCCCCGCCGGAGTAGAGGTGAAGATTCATGCCGATTTCGTTGAGGCCAAAGGTCCCAAGGGCGAGGATTATGTCGACACGCTACCGCTGGTAAAAGTTGAACAAGTTGAGAACGAGCTAATTATAACTCGAAACTCTGATGAGAAAGTTGCTCGTGCGGCCCATGGCCTAACGCGTGCACTGATTAATAATTTGATAACCGGGGTCTCCGAAGGTTTCAAGCAAGAAATGGAAGTTATCGGAACTGGGTACACTGTTTTGCATCAGCATGGTGGGTTGCTTATAAACGTAGGTTTTTCTCATCCGGTCTATATTGGTGCCGTTGAAGGGATTGATTACGAAGTTTTTAAAGGCAACACTACTTTTTCTGTAAGTGGCTTTAGTAAATATATGGTTGGCCAGGTTTCTGCGAAGATTCGCTCAGTACGTCCACCTGAACCCTTTAAGGGTAAGGGCATTCGTTATAAAGACGAAAAAGTTAGACGTAAAGCCGGTAAGACCGTTGGAAAATAAAGGATTTAAGCTGTGAAGTATCCTAAATCAGCAAAAGATATTAAAAGGCTGAAAAAGAAAAAAGCTCTGCGCGCCCGTTTAGAGGGAACGGCAGAGGTACCACGTTTGGTTGTATTCCGCAGCAATCGTCATGTCTACGCTCAGGTAGTAAATGATCTTGAACACCATGTCCTCTTTGGAAGTGGTGATCTTCAAGAGGCTGTAAAAGCCCAATTGAAAAAAGATAGTACCAAAACGGATGCAAGTGTTGCTCTCGGAAAAACCATTGCTGAAAAGGCCAAGGCCCAAGGTATAACCAAGGTTGTTTTCGATCGGAATGGATTTAAATATCATGGCCGAATTAAAGCAGTGGCAGATTCGGTTCGTGCCGCAGGATTGGAGTGTTAATGAAACGATCGATTAATCCCAGCGAAATCGAATTCAAAGAAGAGAAGGTCGTCAAGATCAACCGCGTCGCCAAAGTGGTGAAGGGTGGTCGCCGATTTAGCTTCAATGCAATTGTTGTAGTCGGTGACGGTAACGGTCATGTTGGTGTGGGCATGGGCAAAGCAAACGAAGTGATGAACTCTGTGAGCAAGGGCAAAGAAAACGCCAAAAAGAGTGTTGTCAGGATTCCTATCGTTAACGGAACACTTCCACATGCAATTATAGGCAGGTATGGCGCAGGACGCGTCATGCTGAAACCAGCTTCTCCAGGTACGGGGATTATTGCAGGTGGTGCAATTCGCGCCATTATGGAAGAAGTGGGTATTACTGATGTTTTAGCCAAAATTCTCGGCTCACGTAATCCCCATAACGTTATTAAAGCCACCATGGACGGATTGGAACATCTTGAAGACGCGACTGAGATTGCCCGTAGACGTGGAATAAGCATTCAGGAGTTATTTAACTAAAATGAGCGCAGCAACTAAAGTCGAGCAGATCAAAGTGACCCAGATTAAAGGTCTCATTGGTCAAAAAGAAAAATTGAGAAGAACTGTTGAAGCGCTTGGATTAAAGCGCATTGACCATAGTGTTATTCATGAAGATAATCCTGTCATCCGTGGCATGGTCTTCAAGGTTAAGCACTTGGTGATTGTGGAGAAAATTTAAATGAGATTAGGTGATTTAAAGCCAGCTGCTGGTTCTGTAAAAAAGAGAAAACGTATTGGTCGTGGCAATGCTTCAGGGTGGGGTCGCAATGCAGGACGTGGTGAAAAAGGTTATGGCTCCAGATCTGGCTCCACAACCGCTGGATTGTTTGAGGGTGGTCAAATGCCTTTGCACAGAAGACTTCCCAAAAGAGGTTTTACAAACCATTTCCGTAAGGAATATGAAATTTTAAATCTCCGTGATCTGGCCCGTGTCGAGGCTGATGTTATTGATGCCCTGGCACTTGTCGAGGCTGGGATTATCAACAAAGTTGATAGTCTTATAAAAGTTTTAGGAGATGGTGAAATTGAGCGCGCAGTAGAAATTACTGTGGACGCCTTCAGCAAGTCTGCTGAAGAAAAGATCACTGCTGCCGGGGGAAAGGTAACTCGTAGATGATTGATAAAATTAAAACCATCTTCCGAATTCCGGAGCTGAGACAGAGAATTCTGTTCACGCTGGGAATTATTGCGGTATTTCGTCTTGGTAGTCATGTTCCTCTTCCTGGCGTCGATGTAGATGTTCTGGGGGCGGCAATTGATAATCTGCAGCAGGGTTTTCAGGGCTTTCTTGGCCTTTTTGATCTTTTCGCAGGTGGTAATTTTAAAAAAGCCACGGTTTTCGCAATTGGAATCATGCCCTACATCTCAGCATCGATTATTCTTCAGTTGCTTGGATCGGTCATCCCATACTTTCAAAAATTGCAGAAAGAAGGCGAAGAGGGTCGCAAGAAAATTACTCAGCTCACACGCTACGCTACGGTGCTTATCGCTACCATGCAAGCCTGGGGAATTGGTATTTTCCTGAGTTCCATGGAAGCTTCTGTCGGTGGTGGAACCGCCAAGGTTGTTCCTGATGGTGGTTTCGGCTTCATGGCTCTAACTGTGATTACTCTTGTAACCGGTACCGTATTCTTGATGTGGCTCGGTGAGCAAATTACTGAACGTGGAATTGGCAACGGAATATCGCTTATCATTATGATCGGTATCCTGGTACGTTTACCTCAGGTAATATTCAAAGAGATTCACTACGTGCAGAATGAGGTACATACAATATTTACTGAAATTCTCTTGATTATGATTCTTATAGGGGTCGTAGCAGGAGTTATCATGCTTACGCAGGGAACGAGAAAAATTCCAGTGCAATACGCGAAGCGCGTCGTAGGCCGTAAGGTCTATGGAGGCCAGTCAACTCATATTCCTTTAAGAATAAATACAGCTGGTGTAATGCCTATCATTTTTGCCCAGGCAATTTTGATGCTGCCGGGTATGATCGGAACCTATTTCTCAGAGAGTCCCTGGGTAGGCTCAATGTTGAGATTGTTCGATTATAACCATCCAGTTTATCTTACCATCTTTGGATTATTCATTGTCTTTTTTACATATTTTTATACCGCCATTGCCTTCAACCCCGTTGAAGTGGCAGATAACATGAAAAAACAGGGCGGCTTCATTCCAGGTATTAGACCGGGAAAGCGTACTGCCGAATACATCGATAATATTCTTACTCGAGTAACCTTGCCCGGTGCTATTGCGCTGGCTTTGATCGCTGTATTTCCATCCATCATTGTCAACTTTTTAAATGTTGATTATGATGTGGCTAGTTTTTTTGGTGGGACCAGCCTTTTGATTATGGTTGGAGTAGCATTAGATACACTGCAGCAAGTTGAATCACATTTGTTGATGCGTCACTATGACGGGTTCATGAAATCTGGCAAGATTCGTGGCCGTCGACGGATGTAATTTAGTTACACTGCGTTTTTTGATATGATTCGATACAAATCAAAGGATGAAATCCGTACGATCCGACGTGCTGCGAAGATTGTACATGACGCCCTGCTAAAGGTTGAAGAATATGTTCGACCCGGGGTGACATTAAAGGAATTGGACACAATTGCCGAGGATTACATTCTTAGTCAGGGAGCCATTCCAGGCTTTAAGGGTCTTTATGACTTTCCTGCAACCCTTTGTTTATCACCTAATGATATGGTTGTGCACGGCATTCCAGATGACACTGTGCTCAAAGAAGGTGATATTGTCGGAGTAGATTGTGGTGCCATTGTAGATGGGTATTACGGGGATCATGCCAAGACTTTTAAAGTTGGCAAGGTTTCAGAGGAGACTCAAAAACTTCTCGATGTAACGAAGGAATCGCTGTACCGCGGCATTGGACAGTGCATTCCAGGCAACCATCTCAATGACATTGGACACGCTATACAGTCATTCTGTGAATCACACGGTTATGGCGTTGTCCGCGAGTTGGTTGGTCATGGTATTGGACAGCAATTGCACGAAGATCCTCAGGTTCCAAACTATGGAATTGCCGGAACGGGTGTGGAATTGAAAGAAGGTATGTGCTTGGCCATCGAACCAATGATAAATGCTGGTGTAAAGGAAATATTCACCGGCAAAGATGGATGGGCGATTATGACTCAAGATGGGAAATACTCGGCTCACTTTGAACACACCATTGCAATTACTGCAAATGGACCGGTGGTGCTTAGCACTGCCGAAGATACGGTTTTTGATTAGGGTTAGGAGATTATGGCAAAAGAGAAACTGATCGTGGCAGATGGCAATATTTTGGAAAACCTCCCAAATGCATCGTTTCGCGTGAAGCTCGAGAATGGCCATGAGATCCTCGCTCACATATCTGGTAAAATGCGAATGCATTATATCAAAATACTTCCAGGAGATAAGGTCACGGTGGAATTGTCCCCCTACGATCTGTCTCGTGGCAGGATCACTTACCGCTACAAATAACTAAATAGGACGTAGATTAATGAAAGTTAGAGCATCAGTAAAACCAATTTGCGACAAATGCAAAGTGGTCCGCCGCAAAGGCAAGGTGTTAGTTATTTGCGAAAATCCTAAACATAAGCAAAGACAAGGTTAAGGAGTACTCACTTGGCGCGTATAGCAGGTGTTGACTTACCAAGGAACAAAAAACTTCAATTCGGCCTGACTTACATTTTTGGCATTGGCAACCATTTTGCCGGCGAAATATGTGAAAAGGCGGGCGTCGATCCGGAGATGAGAGTAGAAGACCTTAATGAAAATCAGGTTAGAGATATTCGTGAGGTCATTACTAAAGAATATAGGGTCGAGGGTGTACTGAGAAATGAAACTCAGATGAACATCAAACGCCTAATGGATATTGGATGTTATCGTGGATTACGGCATCGTCGTGGTTTACCAGTACGTGGACAGAATACAAAAAATAATGCCCGTACCCGTAAAGGCCGCAAACGTAATGTCGGAATCAAGAAAAAGAGTTAGGAGATAGTAAGTGGCTAAAGCTCAAGCTAAATCCAGAAAAAAGAAAAAACTTAAAGTAGAGCCAGAGGGCATTGTTCATGTCATGGCCAGCTTTAACAATACAATTATCAGTATTTCTGATCGTAACGGGAATGTGATTGCATGGGCCAGCGCTGGCGTTGCTGGCTTTAAAGGCTCACGTAAAAACACCCCGTATGCTGCTTCACTAGCGGCAGAAAAAGTTGGCAAGGAAGCAATGGATGCCGGATTACAGCGTGCTGAAATCCGCGTTAAAGGTCCTGGTGGTGGTCGTGAGTCTGCCATCCGCTCAATTGCAGCTTTGGGTCTTGAAATTACTGCAATCAAGGACATCACACCCATCCCGCATAACGGGTGTCGTCCATCTAAAAAACGTCGCGTTTAAGGAACCATAGACTATGGCACTTTTTAATGGACCCCGTGGAAAAATTTGTCGCCGCTTAGGATTTCAGGCTTTCGAGTCTCCGAAATTCGCGTCTCCGACAAGGAATTATCCCCCGGGACAACATGGTCCCACTTATCGCCGTCGACCCTCTGAATATGGTCTTCAGCTAAGAGAAAAACAGAAGATGAAATACCTTTATGGGGTTCTCGAGAAGCAATTTCGGAATTACTTCAAGAAGGCCAATTTGAAAAAAGGTATAACAGGTCATAACTTAGTGGTGATGCTTGAAAGCCGTTTAGATAACACAGTGTATCGGCTTGGATTTGCAAGAACGCGTCGACAGTCTCGTCAGCTTGTAAATCATGGGCATTTTCTTGTAAACAACAAGAAAATCAATATCCCCAGCTATCAAATGAAGCCTGGTGATTTGATCAAAGTTCGTGAGCAGAGCAAAAAGCTTGATATTATCCATGATTCCATGCGTCGAGTCCAGGGTGAAGGTCCCTTTGCCTGGTTAAAACTTGATAAGGCGAACATGGAAGGTATTTATACCGAGGCTCCAGCTCGTGACCAAATCAATGATGAATATAATGAACAACTCGTCGTTGAGTTGTACTCCAAGTAAGAAGTGAAGAAAGGATAACATGCCTAACTTTCACATACCAACATCGTTTAAGATTCAAGATGGTGGCAGTGCTAATCAACAGAGCTTCATTGTTGGTCCACTAGAGCGGGGATATGGCGTTACTATTGGTAATGGCTTGAGACGTGTACTGCTTTCATCCATGCCCGGTGCTGCGATAACCAGCATTCGTATGGACAATGTACTCCATGAGTTTGCAACTATTAAAGGTGTTAAGGAAGATGTTACTGACATCATACTTAACCTGAAGGGTGTCCGTTTTAAGCTACTTAATTCAAATCCTGATAAAGTTCAGCTGACCCTTAAAGGACCCCACACTTTCACTGCTGGTGATATTGCTAACGGTGAGGATCAGTTCGAAATATTGAATCCTGATCTGCATATTGCTACCTTGAATGAAGATGCTGAACTCAATATCGAATTGAGGATCCAAAGAGGTCGCGGTTATGTTCCTGCTGATGAAAATAAATTACCTGATTATCCCATTGGTACCATCTTCATTGATAGCATTTTTTCCCCAGTAGTTCGCGCTACTTACGAAGTGATTCAACTTCAGGGTGCTGAAAATGAAAATTTGGAGATGTTAGAGCTGATGATCCAGACTGACGGTAGTCTTGCACCTCAGGAAGCCGCAAATTATGCTGCGAAAATGCTCATAGATCATGTACGTATCTTTGTAACCGAAGATATTAAACTGATTACAGAACCTGAATCAGAAATTGATGAAGAAGTTCTCCGTATTCGTAATGAGCTTAAACGTAGCATTGATGAACTAGAATTATCAGTACGTTCCTATAATTGTCTTCAAGCTGCTGAGATCAAGAATATTTCTGATCTGGTCAGCAAAGAAGAGCAAGAGATGCTTCGCTACAAGAACTTTGGTAGAAAATCACTCACAGAGCTCAACGAGAAACTTGCTGAGCTTGGCTTGCATTTTGGAATGGACATTGATAAATATATGTCAGAAGAATAGGCTGGTTTAATAAATGCGACATAGAAAAGATGGTAGAAAACTAGGCCGGACAGCCAGCCACCGTAAAGCCATGTTGGCTAACATGGCGGCTAACCTGTTCCTGCACAAACAGATTCGGACTACCCACCCAAAAGCCCTTGAAGCTCGTCGTTTGGCTGAAACTTTGATCACAAAAGCCAAACGTGGTGATCTCCATTCTCGTAGATTGGTATTAAGAGTAATTCCCCACCAAGAGATTGTAAAAATTCTTTTTGAAGAGATTGCTCCTCAATATGCTGATAGAGAAGGTGGTTATACTCGCATCATAAAGCTAGGTCAGCGTAAAAATGATGCGGCTCACGTCTCATTGCTGTCCCTGGTTGATTTTGATCCTTCAGGAAGCGTAGCAAAGGTTGCTAGCAAAGCAGCTGCCAAAAAAGCCCCTGTAACCAAGGATAAAGTTGTTGCTCAACCTGCTGAAGAAGTGGCAGAATTTACAGAAGTTGCTTCTGAAGAAGTCGCTGAAGTTGTTGAGGAAACTGAAGTGATGAACGAGGTTGTGGTAGAGAATGAGGCTGGGCTTTCTGAAGAAGCCGATGGTTCTGAGCCAACTGTTGAAGAGACAGAGAATTCAGAAGCTGAATCGAAAACATCCTGATCATTTGAATTTTCAATGAGAATTTGATGATTCTGAGATATTTAAAGGCAGGGGTAATCCCTGCCTTTTTCATATTACTGATTTTACCCGCATTTCTCATGGCCAAGCCCGTACAGGGGATATGGGTTGTGAGACATTCCATCACATCAGCGACAAAGGTGCGCCAGGTTGTAGATTTTGCAGCTAAAAATGGGTATACAGATTTATTTGTTCAGGTGCGAGGCCGCGGGGATGCTTACTATAACAGTCAGATTGTTCCTCGGTCCACCTTACTGCCTCGCGGTGATTATGATCCTTTAGCAGACATTATTCCACTGGCCCATGCCCAGGGTATAAAAGTTCATGCCTGGGTGAATATGTATCTTTCATGGTCAGCCCGAACGCTACCACCAGATCCAAGCCATATCGTGAATCAGCATCCGGAATGGGTGGAGGTAAACGGACGTGGTAAGAATGACCTTGAATTTCTCAATCAAAACGGAAAAAATGGCCGTGAAGGCATTTATCTCTCCCCGCTCAATGATGAAGTTAACGCCCACTTGTTAAGTGTTATTAATGAATTGGTCCAAAATTATCAGCTGGATGGAATTCACCTGGATTACATTCGCTTTCAAGATCGTGATTATGGATACAATCGTTCCGGTCGTAAAAAATTCCTAATGCAGTATAATGTTGATCCTATTACTCTTGGCAACGGTAAGGGATCCTACTGGTACAGATTGAATCCAGATGACAAGGAGAAGTATTGGCTTTTCTGGAATGCCTTCCGGCGTGATGAATTGACAAAGTTCATTTCTGATATTCACGCTAGTATTCAAAGCATACAGCCCTCTGTCAAGTTATCTGCAGCTGTCAAACCCAACCCTGAAGTCGCTAGATCCCGCTTTTTTCAAGATTGGCCAACTTGGATACAGAACGGCAGTATGGAGTTTGTGATCCCTATGAATTATGCCTCGGCAGATATTGATTTTAAACGTTGCCTGACCATGATGAAAAAAGAAAAACTCAACAATGATCAAATATTCATGGGAATTGCTACCTATAATCAAAACAGTTTTACATCCGCCTCAAAAATAGCACATTCACGGGAGGCAGGATTTCAAAATCTTATCATTTTCTCATATGACACATATGAAAAGGATCCTCGTTATTTTGATCAGATTCACCGCAGCTTAAAAAGATAGGAGGCAGTATGGGGCGTAATATCACACCGCCGACGGGAAACAAACTAAATTGCAAAGGGTGGCATCAAGAAGCCGCCTATCGAATGATACAACACAATTTAAGTCCCGATGTTGCCGAAAATCCTGATGAGCTCATAGTCTATGGTGGTTATGGCAAGGCTGCCAGAAACTGGGAGTCTTTTGATGCCATTCTGAAAAGTCTGGAACAATTGGAAAATGATGAAACTCTCATGATTCAATCTGGGAAACCAGTTGCTGTTTTTAAGACCCATCTACAAGCTCCCCGCGTTTTAATAAGTAATTCCATGCTGGTGCCCAAGTGGGCTACCTGGGAACACTTTAATGAGTTGGATAAAAAGGGTTTGATGATGTACGGTCAGATGACCGCTGGAAGCTGGATATATATTGGATCCCAAGGAATTTTGCAGGGCACTTACGAAACCCTTGCCTCCCTGGCGAAACTGCATTACCAAAGCGATCTGCGAGGAAAGCTTGTTGTGACAGCAGGTCTTGGCGGCATGGGCGGTGCTCAACCCTTGGCAGTAACGATGAACAATGGAATTGCCCTTGTCATTGAAATAGATCCGTCCAGGATTCAGAGGAGACTTGAAACAAAATATTTAAACCGCTCCACCAAGGATCTAAGTGAAGCTTTATCCTGGATTCAGGACGCCAAAAATAGCGGAAGTGCTTTGAGTGTCGGTCTGGAAGGGAATGCTGCTGATGTGCTTCCCGAACTTATTTCCCGAGGTTTCATTCCCGATGTGGTAACCGATCAAACCTCTGCTCATGATGAACTCCGTGGTTATTATCCTCATGGAATCAGTTTTGCAGAGGCGAATAAATTACGAGAAGCAGACCCGCAGAAGTATGTTGAAATGAGTTATACATCTATGGCCAGACATGTAGAGGCGATGCTAACCTTTCAAAAGGCTGGATCCATCGTCTTTGATTATGGCAACAATATACGCGCTCAAGCCGAAAAGGCCGGAGTCACAAATGCATTTGACTTCCCGGGATTTGTACCTGCCTATATACGCCCGCTTTTTTGTGAAGGAAAAGGTCCCTTTCGCTGGGTGGCTTTATCCGGTGATCCGAAGGACATTTATCGAACCGATGAACTCGTCAAAGAATTGTTTCCCGAAGATGAAGCTTTGGTGCGTTGGATAAACATGGCCCACGATCAGATAAAATTTCAAGGACTTCCCAGTCGTATTTGCTGGTTGGGATATGGAGAACGGGCTCGACTCGGTTTGGCAATGAATGCGCTTGTTCGGAACGGTGAAATCTCTGCTCCTCTTGTGATTGGACGGGATCATCTTGATTCTGGATCAGTGGCTTCTCCTAACCGGGAGACTGAGGCAATGCTGGACGGATCTGATGCCGTTGCTGATTGGCCCATTCTTAATGCACTTGTAAATGCCGTGGGAGGTGCCAGCTGGATATCAGTGCATCATGGTGGTGGAGTCGGTATGGGATATTCGATTCACGCCGGAATGGTGATTGTGGCAGATGGCTCGCCAGAAATGGATGAAAGACTTCAACGGGTCTTAACGACTGACCCAGGCATGGGAGTCGTCAGACATGCTGATGCAGGATATGAGCGTGCCATTGAAGTAGCAAACGAGCGCGGTGTTAAAATTCCCATGATTAACGGCTAGCTTTGGTGGATTTTTAATTGACAGCAAAAATTCTCAAAGGGATTACGAACCTTGGACAGTGGGTATCCTGGAATCCCAGCACTCATAAAATGGAGATTGGGGAAGGTGGGACCTGGATTTTTGAAGATGGCTTGTTAGCAGAATTTCGATCGCAAAACTATCAGGATTCTGACTTTCTAGATGCCAGGCGTCAACTCCTAACGCCCGGTCTTATTGATCCGCACACACATCCCGCCTTTGCAGCCACCCGTGAACTTGAATTTGAATTACGATCTCAAGGAAAAACCTACCAGGAGATCGCTGCTTCAGGGGGAGGGATAAGGAACTCGGTTCGGAAACTCCGTGAGATTTCTGAAAAAGATCTCTCAATCTTGATTACTGATAGACTGAGTATGATGCTGGCTCATGGTACAACAACTGTTGAGTGCAAAAGTGGCTATGGGTTATCCACAGAATCAGAGCTTAAATCTTTAAGGGCCATTCGTTCTGCTTCTGACCAGTCTGCGATTCAAACCTTCTCAACATTTCTCGGAGCCCACGAGGTTCCAGACGAGTATCGCCTTGATCGAGATGCATATATCCATTTACTCATCCATGAAATGATCCCTCTGGTCGCGGAGCAAAAACTCGCAGACTTTTGCGATGTATTCTGTGAAGAAGGCGTTTATTCAGCCACCGAAACCAAAAGGATTCTTCAGGCGGCAAAATCTCATGGATTGAAACTGAAATTCCATGCTGACGAATTTGTTTCCAGTGGGGGTGCTGAATTAGCAGCTCAATTAGGTGCGCTTTCTGCAGATCATCTTATGGCCATCACGGATGAGGGCATTCAGGCTCTCGCGGCATCTGACACAGTGGCTACACTCCTTCCAGGGACTACATTTTTTTTAGGTAGCAGGTCCTGGGCTCCGGCTCGGAAGTTGATCGACGCAGGAGTTACGGTGGCTTTGGCCAGTGATTTTAATCCTGGGAGTAATATGGGTTTCTCAATGCCTTTTATGATGACACTTGCAGTAATCTATCTGGCGATGACGCCATTGGAGGCTTTGCAAGCCGCTACTGTTTCGGCAGCACAATCTTTGGGAATAGCAGATAAAAGAGGAGCTATTGCTCCAGGTTTTCAGGCTGATTTGGTGTTATGGAATACGGATAATTATCGGAAGTTGGCTTATTTCTATGGGATTAATCAAGTGTCGTCTGTGATCGTGAAGAGCCTGCACATAATTTGATAATTGTAGAAATCTATGGGCACGCGATCCCATATCGCTTGATTAGAGTCAAGCAAAACGTATATTGATCAATCAAAAATATGTTTGAGTGGAGGAGCAACGTGAATCTCAAAAAACTGATATTAATATCGCTAAGCCTATTACTTCTTTCTTCTCTTAGCTTTGGTCAATCGACCTCAGCCATGTACAAAGAAGCCCAAAAAATATTCAGGAACTATCGCTATGAAGTTGATTTTTCCGATTTTCAAATTAAAACATATACTGAAGATGGTCACACGGTCCTTCAGCTTCTGGTCATCCTTAATTCAGGTCGAAATCGTTTTGATGAAGCCCTCCTGGTTGCCTACGCAGCCAGCGGTGCTGCAATTCAAAAAACGAAGACACCTGTCGACCGTGTCAGTGTTGTGATTAAGGTTCAATATAAAGAAGAGGTCTCTATCGCAGCCACTGCTGATGCAAGCGATGTATTGAAACTGTATGCAGAAGAAATGGATGTATCCACCTTTATGGGACGCTTGACCTGGTATTGATCCATCTTTTCATCACATGTAATTTGTAAAAGCGAGGATTTAAGGCCTCGCTTTTGTTTGCTAACTGTATTGAGGTATGCATGAAGTGTATTAACGATAATAAAACGATACTCTATTCGCTAATTTTAGGCATGCTGCTTTCTGGCTGTGCCGGTCTTTTAGGTCCGGATGTTAAAGCGGGAATTGAAATGTCAGCTTCGGGGGATTTCAAGGGGGCGCTTGCTCATTATGAGAATATTATCCAATCTGGGTCAGCCAATGCTAAAGTCTATCGTCTGGCTTATGAAAGTGCCTTTAGATCGGGGAAACGAATCACTGCCAAGAAATACTTCGATGAAGCGATAAAAGCTGGATATGATTCCGACTCCTTAACAAATTTAGCATCTGAGCTCTGGTATGAGCGTGCGCTTATGACCATGGGACAGAACGCATGGGAAGAAGCGGCTAAAGCCGCTGAAATGATTCAGGAACTGGCACCCGATTCCAATCCAGATAAATTCTGTACATTGATATTGGCTGGGAAGAAGAAGTATGAACGTGGAGCCCATAAGGGTCTCTGGGACGCAATCAGTGATTATAGCAACGCTGCCAATTATGATCCAAGCTCTGGATTACCCTACTTTCTTATGGGGCAGGCTCGCTACAAAAATGCTCGAGATGACTATGATGCGGCCTTGGAGGACTATTACAATTCTCTAAAGGTCGAACCACAGGGATATTTCGCCAGTCAAGCGCTTGAGGATATAAAAAAGATTGAGGCTGTTAAAAAAAAGATGAACGCCTTCTGGGGAAAGTGAGTGCTCATCTCCCTTACTGTTGATAAACCATAGAGTGCACGCAATTTAGCAGGATACAGTTTGCTTGTTATCGAGTGGTAGTAGGTAAAACTTAAACGATGAAAATCTTCTAATTCTAGTATATCCCTCAATATTATTTCAATCCCTCAGACCTTTTTTTTAAAAATTCTGGCCTTTTCAAATCGGTTTTCTGTTCCTTCCATCATTCTTTTAACGTTGGAGCGATGGGTGAAGATAATAAAAGCTGGAATAAGCAGGGCAAAGATCCTCAAGGTTAAAGAAATCTGAGATTCCGGATTGATTCCCCCAATAATAAATAGAGCGATGGGTAATGCCGTAGCAGCCAACATGCTACCCAGTGAAACGATCCCTGTCGTCAAGATGGTAAGTGCAAATACGATCAGGCAGATTGGTATCGCAATCGGAAAGAGGGCAATCAACATTCCGGCTGCGGTTCCCACACCCTTGCCACCTTTAAAACCGGCAAACATAGTATAAGTGTGTCCCAGCACTGCTGCGAAGCCTGCGATAATCATTAAAGCGTCAGAATTATTCCCGAACATAATAGTATTAGATTGAATATTCCCGGAGATGTAAGCAGGTAGCCAACCCTTAAAAATATCAACCAATGTTACAAATAAAGCCGGTTTCCAGCCAAAAGTTCGAAAGATATTGGTTGCTCCGGCATTTCCAGAACCATGTTCACGGATATCTGTATTATATTTTAATCTGGATACAATAATGCTGGTAGGTATGGATCCAACCACGTAAGCAATCAAAACTAGAATGATTAATTCAACCATTTTCAAATTCCCTATTTATTTAAAGTGAAATATAAGCGCTTCCCCGCTGGACTTACAAAAAATGTGAACGATTCTCACTGGCATTGCAGCGCAATACCGACAGCCCCCACTCCAGCATGTACGCCAAGAGCAGGGCATAGATCGGAAACTAATATGATAGCCTCTGGAAACGCAGAACTGAAAGAAATTTTTAATTGAGCAGCCGTTTCGGGATTAATTCCATGCATAATGCCGATTCGTTTTATTGAGAGTCCCCGTGCTTTTTTCAAGACAAACTTTTCAAATTTTGAGAAAAGTTGCTTCCGTCCAATTGTGGCACCACAAGGTATTAGAAATCCATCCTTATTGATACTGAGAACCAAGTTTAGATGAAGAAAATCGATCAAGCGTCTTTTTCCCAGACTCAGGCGGCCACCACGCTGAACCGCATCAAGCGTTTTGAGGGCGATAAAAATTTGTGTATTTTGAATGCTTTGCTTGGCAATTTCAATGACCTCTTCAAAGGTTTTACCTGCCTCAATGGCTTCAACAACTTCCAGAGCGATAATTCCAGTCCCGGCGGATACTGAAAACGCATCCAGAATAACCTGATTCCCTTTAAATACGATTTTTTCCAGGGCAGCAGATGAGTTTTGATAAGTACCGCTCAATACTTTGGGAAGATGCAGCGAAACGACAGATTTATAGTGAGATGAAAGAAATTGATACATGCGTTTAAAATCAGCTGGAGGCGGTTGAGAGGTTTGAGGATGTACACTTGATTCTAATAGTTTTTTATAGAATTCTTCAGTAGTGATGGTAACGCGATCTATATATTGCTCTCTGCCAAAATTTAGACGTACGGGAACTACATGGATGTGGTGCTGCTCCAAAAGCTCTAGGGGGAGATCACAGGTAGAATCAACCACAAGGGCAATCTCATGCTCAGAGCGCGCACTTCTATTTTGCTCACGCATATCATCCACTTTTTCTTGTTGAACCTCGCCGAATTGAGCAGCGACACCAAATAGTTTTACAGGATCATCCGTGTGAATGTGAATTTTTGCGCGATGTTTTGAACCGGCAATAACGATGCTGTCTCCCAGAGTCGCTATGGCTTTGCTTAGGACATGACGGGGAATCTCCTCGGCAACCACAATACATTCAGTACAGAACGGATATATCAGCGCCGTGTTCGAGAGATCTTGAAGATCAAGTACGGTTGCGGATATTCCAGCCTCTATCTTGGGGAGCTGTCTGATATCACCAGTGTCCATAAAAGCCATGATACCATCAAGAATACATAAGAATCCACGACCTGCCGCATCAACAACACCGGCGTCCTTCAAAACTTTGAGTTGGTCTGGCGTAGAATCCAGAGCAGCTTTGGCTGCAGCAAGCGATATTCTCCAGACTTTTTGGAAATCGGGGCTGGTTGAAGAAGCCTCTATGAAACTATCACTCCAGGCTCTCAATACGGATAAAATTGTACCCTCAATTGGATTCATGAGAGCAGTATAAGCTTCATCCACTGCAAGTTTTGAAGCACCAGCAAATTGACTCGTGTTCACTGCAGCAAAGGGTTCCAGTCCCTGGCTCAAGCCCTGGAAAAATTGAGCCATAATGACTCCTGAATTGCCCCGGGCATTATCGAGTGCTGCGTCTGCCACTCTCTGGCTCAATTCATTTAAGGCGAGTTGGCTGTGTGCTTGTATGTGTTCAATGATTCCCATAAGCGTAAAGGCCATATTTGTGCCTGTATCTCCATCTGGAACAGGGAAGACATTTATTTTATTAAGGTAGTCTTGTTCATCGAGGAGACTTTGAATACCAGCATACAAAACCCTGTACATTCTTTTTCCATCAAGATAGGCTATTTTCATGCAAAACTCATCTGAGCAGTCTTTCCGTTATTGATGATAATACTGGCAAAAAATTACTTCGGAAAGTATGAACATCACAGCTCTGAATTCAAAATCCAAAAAGTGTCCCGAATTGGAAAAATGGTCATAAATAGTATTTGGGATTCGTTAAAGCATCGGTCATATTTGCACGTTCATTGACTTGATGTTCGAGGTTTTATTTAGTACTCGTGTTTGAAGCTACATGGGTGTAAAATCTTACTTGTTACTTCCTGCTTTTGGAGTGAAGTGACTTCATAATTTGAGATGGAAAATCACAGGAGGTTTCATGTCTCTAACTATTACAGACGAATGCATCAACTGCGGTGCTTGTGAACCAGAATGTCCAAACGACGCAATCTCTGAGGGAGATGAGTATTACGAGATCGATCCTGAACTCTGTACAGAGTGTAAAGGTCATTTTGACGAATCACAGTGTGTTGAGGTTTGTCCTGTAGATTGTATCCCTCTAGGCGTTGAGGAATCTGAAGAAGTTCTCATGGCCCGCTACGTAAAAATAACTGGCTAATTCAATCAGCTCAGTTATCTGCAAAGGATCAATCAATCGATTTGAAAGGTCTCCCACCAGGGGGACCTTTTTTATGTTGCCAACGTTAATCACAACCTGGTTATGCCAGATGAAGTCAGAAAATTCGTAGCTATGGGGTCATCATTTCTGGATACGACTAAACGCGTCGATTTTCCGAATGCGGGTATCATTTTTCCTGCATCTACTAAAATGAAAACTATATTAGCGGGCTATGAAAGTTACAGGGAAATAATTCGAGATGAGTGAAGATAAACTTAAATCCCTTTTAGAACAGGTTAAGTACCCAGGATTTAGCAAGGATATTGTGTCGTTTGGGCTTATCCAGAACGTGAAAGAGATTGATAATACAATTGAACTCGGAGTGAAGTTTTCATCCGAGAAAGAAGAAGTGCGCCAGGAAATACTGTCCAATTTAGAGTCAGTTTTAAGAGCTGGTGGTTATGATAAAATTAACATTGAGGTCATTCAAACTCCAAGTAAAGCAGCCGTCGAAAATCCGGCATCTGCTGCACCGCCCTCCATACCAGGTGTCAAGCATACAATCGCCGTGGCCAGCGGCAAGGGCGGGGTCGGAAAGTCTACCGTCGCAGCAAATTTAGCTGCGGCTTTGCGCAAGCAAGGTCATTCTGTGGGAATTTTAGATTTAGATGTTTTTGGTCCTAGCTTACCAATCACCATGGGTGTTCATGAGACACCAAAAGTATCGGAAACCAATAAGCTTCAGCCCGTAATGAAGTATGATATGGCATTAATGTCCCTGGGCTTTTTGCTGACTGACAGTTCTCCAGTTATCTGGCGTGGAGCCATGGTTAGTAAAATGGTTACTCAGTTCCTATTCGATGTGGATTGGGGTGATTTGGACTATCTGATCCTCGATTTACCACCTGGCACTGGAGATGTGCAATTAACTCTTGTTCAGCGCGTTGCCTTGACGGGAGCCATCATTGTGACGACACCCCAGGATCTCGCTTTGAAAGATGTTGAGCGAGGGGCAAATATGTTTGCCAAGGTAAATACACCGGTTTTGGGGATTATTGAGAATATGTCCTTTCATGTTTGCACCAATTGCGGCCATGTCTCTCAAATATTCTCTACTGGAGGAGGCGACAAAGAAAGCGCAAGATTGAATGTGCCTCTTTTGGCTAAAATACCTCTGAATGAGGACATTATGAGGGCCGGCGAGCAGGGCGAACCACTGGTCATTCATTTGCCTGAATCTGAAGCAGCTCAGACATTCCGCGATATAGCTAGCAAAATTCACGATCTTGTAAATGGGTAGTAATATGCCCAGTCAAAAAAACGTGCTCAGTGCATTACGGAAGGTTTATGATCCAGAAATACCAGTAAACCTGGTTGATCTCGGCTTGATTTACAGTGTCAAAATTATAGATCAATCTGTAGATGTTAAATTGACTCTCACGGCGACAGGGTGCCCGATGCACATGGTCATCGCACAGAATGTGAAAACTGCCGTAGAAGCAGTTGAAGGTGTCACCGAAGCACATGTTGAAATAGTCTGGGAGCCACGTTGGAGCCCTGAAATGATTAGTCCAGAGGGAAGACAAACCCTGGGTATGGGATAATTGCCGCAAAGATGTTAGCTGCTGAAGTCGAAAAATTGAAGTCAGATGTTGTTTCCAGAGGGAATCTTCCTAAACACGTAGCTATCATCATGGATGGCAATGGTCGTTGGGCTAAATCACGATCAAAACCGCGTATCTTTGGCCACAGAGCCGGCGTTAAAACAGTGCGGCGGATTACTGAACTCGCCGGCGAACTTGGTTTGGAGACATTGACTTTATATACTTTTTCCTCCGAAAATTGGAAACGCCCGAAGATCGAAGTCTCTGCTCTTATGAATCTTCTATTGGATACTATCACAAAGGAAGTTGATGACCTTCATCGGAATAATGTTCGCTTGACTGTTATCGGGGACCTGGACTCTATGCCAAAGGGCCCTCGGAAGGGTATGCTTGACGGAGTTGAGAGAACCTCCAAAAATACCGGTCTAAATTTAAATCTGGCATTAAACTACGGAAGTAGACAGGAAATTCTGCAAGCTGTACGGGCGATTGGTACAGCTGTTGAAAAGGGTGAATTAAAAGTTTCTGAAATTAACGATACAACAATCTCAAGTTATCTCTTTACGGCAAATATTCCAGATCCAGACCTCCTCATTCGCACCAGCGGGGAATTCAGGCTAAGTAATTTTCTGTTATGGCAGCTTGCCTACACGGAAATTTTTGTCACACCAGTCTTATGGCCGGCCTTCGAGGAGAAGGATTTTCTGGAAGCGATTTGGGATTATCAAAAAAGGGAGCGTAGATACGGACAAGTTAGTGAACAAATTCAATCCTAGAACGTTCGTCCTAATATGAAAAATTTTATTGTACCATTCGTAAGTCTGATCATCTGCACTACGCTTTTGCTGGGTCAGCAAGCTACCGTTGTCAAAATTGCAAGTATCGATGTGATTGGAACAAAAACAGCCACACCGGAAGTTGTAATCGCCACTTCAGGTTTGAGTGTCGGTTTGGAAGCCAATCAGGAAGATTTTTCAGATGCAGTTAAACAGCTCTGGAGCCTCGGTCTATTTTCCGATGTTAAGATTCTCACTGATCGTGATAGCCCGGAGGGTGTCTTTCTGATCATCTCAGTTGAAGAATATCCCCGACTTGATAAAGTGATCCTGGAGGGGAATAAAAAGCTAAAAACCGATGAAATTGATGAAGCTCTAGGTCTTCACCCTGGACAAGCATTAACTCCTTTCATTGTTTATGAGAGTCAGCGAATTATTCAAAAGCTGTATTATGAAGATGGCTATTTGCTGGCAGAAATCATCCCCTCAACCTTCGAAGGCGAGAAGGAGAATGCCAGGGGCATCAAATTCGATATTACTGAGAATAAAAAAGTATCCATTGGTGAGATCAAATTTACGGGAAATACCCAGTTATCTGATCGGAAGCTTAAAAAGAAAATGGATAACATTAAGGAAGAACGATGGTGGAAATTCTGGGCAGACACAGAGTTTTCTATCGAAAATCTACGCGCGGATGAAAGATTAATTGAAGAGTATATGCATTCGTTAGGCTATCGGGATGCAGAGATTCTTGGTGACAGCCTGTACTATTCTGAAGATTTGAAGAAAATGTTCTTCCGAATTGATCTTTACGAGGGCGCAAAATATAAATACGGGCAAATAAATATCAGCGGGAATACGATCTTCGAAACTGAAGATATCCTCCGGGCTCTGGGAATATCAACTGGAGATCAGTACAATTCAGAAAAGCTGATGGAAGCCATAGAGTTGGGAGTCCGAAGTCCATATATGGATAAGGGATATTTATACTGCCAAATTAATCCGATCGAGATGCCTGTGGCTGCTGATACCATCAGTCTGACGCTGGAAATTGCAGAAATGAACCCTGTACATATTCGCCACATTAATATTGTGGGGAATGACAAGACCAAGGAAAATGTCATTCGCCGGGAACTTCGTATTTTCCCAGGTGATTTATTCAGCCGCACTGCGCTGATGAGATCACAGCGTGAAGTCATGATTCTTAATTATTTTGGGAATGTTATCCCAGATGTTATTCCCTACGATGAGGATGAAATTGATCTGGTTTTTGAAGTCGAGGAAAAGAATACAGGTACTGCTACAGCAAGCGCCGGTTACAGTGAACGTGATGGTTTCATAGGAACGGTTGGATTACAATTCCCAAATTTTCGGGGGAATGGACAACAGGTTTCATTTAATTTTCAACGCGCTTACAGTTACGAAGCATTATCCATCAGCTTTGTAGAACCATGGCTTTTCAATACACCCAATCTGCTCGGAATTAGTTTGTTCGATCAGGATCGCAGTCAGGGCAGAAGCTCCTCCTATTTTAGCACAACTTCCAGCTATTCCACGCCATACGACGTGCACACCACTGGTGGTTCTATCACCTTTGGACGTCGTTTTCAATGGCCGGATAATTACTTCCGTGGCCGTTGGACCTTCAGGGGTGCAGTAGATCGTTACGATCTGGATAAAATTTATTATCAAAGTGTATTTGATCGTGTAAACCCTGCTCATCTTGAAAAGACTTCTGGAATCAGCATTAATCAGACGATTACGCGAGACTCCCGTAACGCTCCGGAGTTTCCTACAAATGGTTCCGTATTAACACTGAACTCCGTCTATAGCGGAAAAGCGCTGGGAGGTAACGAGAGCTTTTTCAAGCAGAAAGCAAGTCTCGAATGGTACACACCCATCTGGAAAGACAAGCTTACCCTGCGAAATTATTTTGAAGGTGGCATCCTGGAACAATTAGAGACCGATTCTACTCATATTATTCCATATGATGAATACTTTTTTATGGGTGGGGCTGGTCTGATCTATGGTAGCGCATTGCGTGGTTATGGCGAACGATCTGTTGGAACATTGGAAGGTGATGCTTATTTTGGTGGAATGGCATCTTTCAAGTACACCTTGGAGATGCGCTTTTTGCTTTCACCAAGCCCAATGATGTATCTCATCGGGTTTGCGGAAGCTGGAAACGTTTGGGACAATTTTAACTCTAGTGACCTTTTTGATCTTAAGAGATCGGTAGGGTTCGGCGGAAGAGTAATTATGCCGCCACTTGGTATGTTGGGTATTGATATAGGCTGGGGGTTTGACCAGGATCCTGTACCTGACTGGAAATCGCCGGAATATCACTTCATTTTCGGACAGCAATTTTAGTAAGAACTGGTTAAGGAGATACCATTTTGAACAAAACAACAATTCGTTTAATCCTATTATTAACACTGTCATTAGCAGCTTTTGGACAGAAGTTTGGTTATATCAATTCTGAATTCATTCTATCGCAATCCGAAGAATTTCGTGAAGCACAGAGCAAGCTTGAGGTTGAAGGTCGCAAACTTGAAAAACAGTATTACGATATGGCAGCCAAATTGGACAGCATGCAGCAGGATTACGAACGCCAGAAATTTTTAATGACGGAAAGCAATCGTGGCACCAAAGAGGCTGGCATGCGACGTCTCGCTGAAGAAATCCAACAATTCCAGGTCCAAAAATTAGGTCCTCAGGGTGAATTTTACCAGAAACAACAAGCTCTCGCAGACCCTGTGCTGCAAAAGGTCAACGCCGCCATCAAGAAGGTTGGGGAGGATGGTAGTTACGACTTTATTTTTGATACTGTGGCTGGCAATATCCTATACGCCCAAGAAAAATATGATCTTACAGAGAAAGTTCTGAAGGAGCTCCAGAAATAAGGAGCTTGTCATTTCATTGACGATTAAACTCGGTGAACTGGCTCTTGCTCTCGGTGCAAGGCTAGAGGGAGATGAGGGTGTAGAAATCTCAAGACTCAATGAGATTCAAGTAGCTACATCCGATGAAATTTCCTTTATATCCAACCCCAAATATTTGAAGTATGTAGAAAACACTCAAGCGGCTGCGTTGATAGTGCCTGAGGATTTGGATATTGAATATCCTAATTTACTGAGAACATCAAATCCAAAACAGGCCATGAACAGAGCACTTCAGCTTTTAAATTCGAAAAATCGAGTAGTCATAAAGGGAATTCATCCCGGTGCCACCGTTCATCCTTCAGCCTCAATACCAGCTTCAGCAGAGATTGGTCCTGGTGTGATCATTGGACAAGATGTGACACTCGGTGAAAACACAATCATTGAGGGCAATGCAGTGATACAAAGCGGGTGTCAAATTGGCTCAGGCAGCCATATCCATCCAAACGTGGTGTTATATGAAGATTCCATTCTCGGGACAAACTGCATTATTCAGAGTGGTAGTGTCATTGGCAGTGACGGCTTTGGCTTCGCAATTGAGGATGGTGTGATCGAAAAAATTCCCCAAACGGGGAATGTCGTTTTGGGGGACAATGTTGAGGTAGGTGCCAATTGTGCCATCGATCGAGGGTCTATTGGTTCAACCACAATTGGGGATAGTACGAAATTGGATAATCTCGTACACATTGCACATAATGTTCGAATTGGAAAAAATTGTTTTCTTACCGGGCAAATAGGAATCGCAGGATCCACCACGCTTGGAGATAGAGTTCAAATGGGGGGTCAAAGTGGTATCGTCGGTCATTTAACTATTGGCGACGATGTCTCCATTGCCACTCGAGGAGGGGTTACTCAAGATGTACCTGACGGTATGATGGTGAGCGGCTTCCCTGCACGATCACATCGTGAGGAACTGAAAATTGAAGCGATTATTAAAAAATTGCCTGAGCTCTACAAAGCTGTTAAAACACTTGAAAAACAAGTAAATAAGACCTAAGTGGACGCTGTAAGTGGAATGAAGGAAATATTATAGATGCAGGATAGACGCGAAAACCAGAGAAGTATCAAGAAAGCCGTATCCATAGCGGGTATCGGACTCCATACAGGGGTTCAAACGCGGATGACATTCAAACCCGCCGCTCAGAACACAGGAATACGGTTTTTAAGAACAGACGTACCTAATGCAAAGCCGATCCCTGCTGATATTGACCATGTTGTTGATATATCTAGAGGAACGACTCTTGAGCATAATGGCTCACGTATTCATACGACGGAACATGTCCTGGCCGCTGTGAGTGGCTTGGAAATCGACAACATTCTCATAGAGCTAGACAATAAAGAGCCACCAGTGATGGATGGTAGCGCTATGCCTTTTGTCGAGATTCTGCTCGATGCAGGTTTCGAGGAACAGGACGCCGTCAGAGAGTATCTGGTACTTGATAAGACCATCACTTACTCTGATCCTGAGAAAGGTGTGGATATACATGCTCTGCCATCGAATCAGTTTAGGGTCACTTTTCTTATTGATTACAAGCTTCAATCTCTCGGGACACAATACATGTCCTTCTATTCATTAGAACAGGACTTTGTGGAACAAATTGCTCCTGCAAGGACCTTTTGTTTTCTTCATGAAGTGGAAGAACTCAAGGCTCAAGGATTGATCAAAGGAGGCAGCGCCGATACTGCCCTGGTAATGATCGATCGTAAAATTGAGGAATCAGAGCTCGATCGCCTGCAAAAATTATTCAATATTGATGAAAAGCTGATCCAGAGTGAAAATGGAATTCTAAATGGCAAGGAGTTACGCTCCAAAACCGAACCCGTAAGGCATAAAATTCTGGATCTGATTGGTGATCTCGCTCTTCTGGGTATGCCCATTCAGGGGCATATCACTGCAGCCCGAAGTGGTCATGCCAGCAATGTTGAGTTGGTGCGTCTCCTCAAGAAAGAGTACGAAAAACAAATTCTGGCGAAGCGCTTCCAGAGGAAACCCAGGGAAAGACAAATTGTTTTTGATACTGAAGCAATCATGCGAATCCTGCCTCATCGTTATCCATTTTTACTCATTGATCGGATTATTGATTTTACTCCCGGAGAAAAAATTACAGCCCTCAAAAATGTGACCATGAATGAACCCTTTTTCCAGGGACATTTTCCGGGTAAACCCGTTATGCCAGGTGTTTTGACTTTAGAAGCTATGGCACAGGCAGGTGGGGCTTTATTGTTGAATGCGGGAGAAGATCCAGAAAATAAGCTGGTCTTTTTCTCTGCAATCGATAATGTTAAATTTCGCAAATTGATAGAACCCGGCGATCAAATCATTTTTGAGATTGAACTCATCAAATTTAGACTTCGTTCAGCAAAATTGAGAGGAATGGGCTTTGTAGATGGCAAACTTGTCGTCGAAGCAGATCTCATGGCCTCCATAGTCGACAGGTAAACCATGAATCCTCGCATACACCCTACCGCAATTATAAGCCCAGATAATGTTGTTATTGGAAAAAATGTTAGCATTGGTCCCTATGCGATAATCGAGGAGAATGTCACGATTGGGGATGGTTGCATTATCAAGGCGCATGTCCTGATCGGAGCCCGAACAACTCTGGGAAAAAACTGTCGTTTATTCAATGGTGCTGTTGTGGGGGAAATTCCCCAGGACCTAAAATATGCAGATGAAGAAACTGAAACAATTCTTGGGGATAATGTCATTATTCGCGAATATTGCACCATTCATCGCGGAACCACTGACCGCTGGAAAACAACGATTGGTAGTAATGTCCTCATTATGGCTTACTCACATATCGGGCACGATTGCGAGATCGGTGATAATGTCATTATAGCTAACTCGTGCAATATGGGTGGTCATGTTGAAGTGGGTGAGTTTGTCATCATTGGCGGCGCAGTCCCGATTCACCAATTCGTAAAAATTGGCAAGCATGCTTTCATAGCGGGGGGCTTTAGAATCACAAAGGATGTCCCGCCTTACATTCGTGCATCCAGCATACCACTGACTTATAACGGGCTCAATTCTGTTGGTCTTCACCGTCGGGGATTTCACAGTGAAACCATCGGTCAGATCAAATCGGCATATACCAAGATTTATCGCAGCCATTTAAATGTCTCGCATGCCGTAAAAGATATCGAGCTAAATATGGACATTACTCCAGAGGTTCGTGATATTCTTGATTTTATTGAAGAGAGTACACGAGGGATTATTCGAGGATAGTTGATTTGAAGGATTCCCTTCATTATTTATTATAATCGACTCATGCTACGCTCGCTTCCCAGGCTCATTCTTTTGACCATTCTGACTATTTCACTCTATCCACAAGAGTTGGCGGCTGACAACACTTTTCCTATCCAGGACAATGAAAATCTATTTCGACAGGATTTGAGGCGAGCTAGCCTGCTCAATATTGTTCCAAATCTCACTGAAACAGGTCAGTATCTGGGTGTCCAACTGTCCAGTTCCCATATTTATTCGAATTCAAGTGGACAACAATATGTTCCTGGTGTCAGACTAAGTATCTATCCAAACCCAGGTTATAATGTTTGGGCGCAATTTGGGAAATGGCCTGGGGTAACTCCTACCTTTAGTGTAGGTACAGGAATTCAGGTCGAGATCCCAGCGGCGGAGCAAAGTCGAAGACAGGCAATCGGCCTTGCCTGGAATGAAGTTTACGCATCTGACTATAGTCAACGAGATATCAGCGTTCATGGACTCTATGGATATTCCAGCGGTCGGCTAAATTTTGGAATCATAGCTATCATTGACCTCCATCATATCCTGGTGGATGATGTGACCGGGTTTCTGGATTATGATGAATCTATCTATCTGGCAGTACCCTATATCAGCTGGATATTTAGAGAGCAAGCAAGATTTTCTCTGAGTATTCCGTACAATGTCACCGGACCAGGATTAACCCTGGGTGTAGAATTTCTGTTGGCGGGACGATAGTATGAGTGATGTGCAGAAAAGATTATCCATTCTGGGCTCTTCTGGCAGCATTGGCGTGAACGCTTTGAACGTTGTTCGGAGTTACCCGGATCTCTACGATATTAAATACTTGTCAGCTCATTCACAGGGCGATTTATTGATACGACAGGCAAAAGAATTTTCGCCTGCAGCCGTGGCTATAGGCGATCCTGAACAATTTGACAAAGTGAAACAATCTCTTCCTGGAGTCGAGGTATTGAAGGGTCGGGCTGGTCTACTGGAATTAGCATCCCGAGATGATGTGGATACAATGCTGAACGCATTGGTTGGCAGCGCAGGTATGGAGCCGACCATCCGCAGCATTGAAGCAGGTGTGGATATTGCCCTCTCCAACAAGGAAAGTCTTGTGATGGCCGGTGATTTGATCAACGCGCTCCTTCAAAAGAAAAACGTCAATCTCTATCCGGTTGATAGCGAACATAGCGCGATCTGGCAATGTCTTGTTGGTGAGGAGTCCTCTGACATCAAACGCCTGGTGGTCACGGGTTCGGGTGGTCCCTTCAGGACAACTCCGGCAGAGGCTTTCGCAGAAATTACTGTAGCTCAAGCCTTGAAACATCCCAATTGGGCAATGGGTAAGAAGATTACTATAGATTCTGCCACCATGATGAACAAAGGGCTTGAGGTTATTGAAGCCCACTGGCTATTTGACCTGCCTGTTGAAAAAATTGACATTGTCATCCATCCCCAGAGTATCATCCATTCCATGGTGGAGTTTGTAGATGGTTCGGTCAAAGCACAAATGGGGATCCCGGACATGAAAATCCCCATCCAGTACGCCTTGAGTTACCCCCGTCATTTGCCTCAGGATTGGGAACAATTAGATCTGGCAAAAGTGGGTACCCTTACATTTGAAGAAGCAGATCTGGATAAATTCAAGTGCATCCAATTAGCCTATGATGCACTGCGACAAGGTGGTAGCATGCCTGTGGTATTAAATGTTGCCAATGAGGAGGCCGTTTATCGCTTTCTGAATGGTGAAATACCTTTTACGGCAATCCCTGAAATGATAACTAAAGCAATGAATCTCCACGATTATCTTGAACATCCAAACCTGGATGATATCATAGATTTGGAACAGTGGACCAAAGCTTTTATAAAAAGGAGTTAAAGAAGCTAAATGGGTTTCTTCTCAGTAGACACAATAGTGACAATCGCGGCTGCAGTTTTTACACTGGGCATTTTAATCTTGATCCATGAATTGGGTCATTTTATGGTAGCACGTATGGTAGGTATTCGAGTGGAGAGATTTTCCATAGGTATGCCTCCTAGATTTATGAGTTTCCAAAATAAGGTTGATGGGTTCTGGATAAAATTATTTATACCCTGGTTCCTCCATCGCCTGGTAAACGCAACGACGGTTGAATTTCGTATTCGCCGAAAAAATCCAAAAGCAGGGGACACCGAATACGCTTTAAGCTGGACACCCTTTGGTGGTTATGTCAAGATGTCCGGCATGATTGATGAATCCCTGGATGGTGAACTCCAAGGGAAGTCCTGGGAATTTGGCAGCAAGAAACGATGGCAGCAATTATTGACCATCTCAGGTGGTGTCATCATGAATACCATTCTGGCATTTGTTATTTTTAGCGCCCTTGTCTATAGCACGGGCATGGATGAGCCGGTTGAAGGAACCATAGTTGGATCCCTTGTCAGTACTGAGGAGCGAGTTGTTTTCCCCGCTGAAGCTGCCGGGATTCAAGAAAATGATCAAATCATCGCCATAAACGGTCAAAGCGTCTCAAATTGGGAAAGCTTGACCAGCCTGGTTCAGACCATGCCAGGCGAAACCATCGCTGTGGACTGGGTCCGCAATGGTGCTCATTTTAGTGATTCACTCACGGTAGTAAAAGAGACGGTCCCAACGGCAGAAGGGACGATTGACATCGGAATGATCGGCATCGGTCGTGTTTTAGAGCATAAAGACCTCGGTCTGGTTGCATCTGTAAAATACGGAGCCAGATCTACCTATCTTTTCGGAACCCTGATGGCCAGAGGTTTCTGGTCGATGATTTCGGGTGCCACATCAATGGATCAAGTAGGCGGTCCGATCATGATCGCCAAAATGGCTGGTGATATGGCGCGCCGCGGATGGCTCGATGTGTTTTATTTCATGGCGATCATCAGCGTCAATCTGGCATTCATCAATATCTTACCGATTCCTGGGCTGGATGGCGGACACTTCCTTATTATCAGTATTGAGGGTATTATTCGACGACCTCTGCCCCTTAACGTAAAAATTATTATTCAGCAGGTTGGTATGTTTTTTCTGCTTGGTCTGGTTCTGTTTATCACCATTCAGGACATTTCCAGGCTCTAATTAGATAAGTTAAAATCATGGCTACAGCCAAGCGTAAATTCTTTAATCCAATGGTGTATATCCGGTATTCGCTTGAATTCCTGTTTATGATGGTATTCAATATAATCCTGTTCATTCTACCCTGGGCGCTGTCATGGCGGCTGGGGCGCGGATTAGGATGGATAGCATACAAGACCCTCACTAAGCGAAAATCCACCGTAGCGCGCAATATTAGACGGGCTTTTCCCGATCTTCCAGATATGGAGATTGAAGGCTTGATAAAAGATTGTTATCTCCACTGGGGTGAAGGATTTATCTCCACGCTAAAACTGTGGATGATCAGCCAGCGAAAAGCCCGTTCAATTGTCGATGCTCCTGGTTTTGATGATTATGTGATTGGGGCCCAGGCTGTCAAAGAACCGATACTCTATTTTACCGGGCATTTTGGATCATGGGAAATGGCTGGTCGTTATGCCGCTGGGATCGGTCCAGGCGCTGCTTCCATTTATAGAATTCAGAAAAACCCTTTAGTGGATTGGTTCCTAACCTGGATACGTGAGTTTCATCAGCTAAAGTTGATCAACTCGTGGTCCGGCATGCCCGCTTTCGAGGATGCTCTGACTCGCTATGGGGGACTGGCAGTTGTCGGTGATCAATTTAAGGGAAGCAAGGGAATCGAGATTGACTTTTTCGGCATCCCTTCCTCCACACCACGGGGAGCTGCCATCCTGACATTCAGAACCAAACCACGCCTGGTTTTTCTGTCGTGTACCCAACATCGTGGTCGATACCAGATTCACATTGAAGAAATTCCTTATGAATTGCCGGCGCAGATGAACGATGACTGGATTAGAGATATTACACAAGAACTCAGCACTAAGTTAGAAATTGAGATCAGAAAATATCCGGACCAATATTTCTGGTTTCACCGACGATGGAGAGACCTGGACCGCCAGGAATCGAAAGCAGTATCCTCGAAGTGATTGAGATAAATCTCAGAGATTCGAACGGTCGTTTGACGAACGTTCAAGAGCAACAAATTAGGGAAGCGCTTGGTCGTGGGGGAGTAATCGTGTATCCAACAGATACGCTATATGGGTTGGGAGTGGACGCCTGCTCGGACGAAGCTGTAGAAAAACTATTTGCTCTTAAAGATCGTAAAAATACACCTGTTTCAGTACTTCTGTCAACCGTGGATCAGCTTTTTGAGTTAAGCTATGGTCTTGATCAGAAGGCACAAGCTCTTATTCGTACCTTTCTACCAGGAGCGCTCACTGTAATATGTAAAAGTCAATATTCTTTCGCAAAAAATCTCTTTTCAGTTGCTGGAACCATTGGTTTCAGGGTGCCAGGTGACTTGATTTCACATCAGATTCCGGAACTATTTGGAAAACCCATTACGACAACCAGCGTGAATCCCGGGGGTGCCATTCCAGCTAGGTCTCGCGCGGAAGTTCAGGCTTACTATACGAATCAGATTGATCTTATGCTTGATGTTGGAACTATGGAAAGCTCAAAAGGGAGCACAGTAATTGATCTGTCCACAAATCCTTTCAATATTTTGCGAGAAGGCGAAATCTCTCGCGAAATGTTAGCTAAATATCTAAACTAGACCGCTATGTATCAACGTATTCTAAATCTAATCAAACCATATTGGGCTCAGATTACAATTGGAGTGGGATTCTCCGTTATTAATGTGCTTTTTCATTCTCTAACCCTGTGGCTGTCAGCGTCCTTTATTACAACCATATTTTCAAATCCAAAAGAGCTTGCTCCGAATCCATCAATTGCACTTGCTGATGGGGTGGATCTTAATGAGCGTCTTAAACAGGTAACCAGCGAAATATTTTTTTCAGGATCCCAGGTGGATGCGCTTGCGACTCTGGCCCTGGTCATTCTGGTTAGCTATCTGATCAAATCATTGGCCTATTACGGAAATAAATTATTTACCGGTTACGTACAGGCCAAGGTTGTTCAGGATCTTCGCTTACGCTTGTATTCACATTTCTTAGCTCAACCGCTGAGCTTTTTCCAATCCAGACGAAGTGGTGATTTGATATCGTTGGCAATGAATGATGTCTTAAAGGTCAATCAAGCTCTGGCTACAACATTTCACCCATTAGTGATAGAGCCGCTCTATATCATCACCTACTTGAGCATTTTATTCATTATTGATTGGCAGTTGACGCTTATTTCAATTCTTATCATTCCAGTGACTTCTCTCTTCATTCTTGTGATCAGCAAAAGCATTCGTAGAAAAGTCGTCAGGGTTCAATCTCAACTTGGCGAAATAACCTCTCGATTTACGGAACTGATTGCCGGAATTCGGATTATTAAAGCCTTTGTAAATGAAGACAATGAGAAAAAACGATTTGGTGGCGAAGCTCAAAAATTGTATCGGCTCATGTTTAGACAAATCATGATCCAGAGTCTTTCTCTACCGGTTACGGAGATGTTAGGGGTCAGTATGGCTGTTGTACTACTGTGGGTTGGCGGTATCCAGGTGTTGGAATATGGTACGATCAGCAGCTCTGATTTTTTACGATTTATTGTCATTCTGTTTGCCCTCTATCAACCCATTCGAAATCTGGCCAATGTAAATATTAGTATTCAAACAGGTGTTGCAGCGGGGGGCAGAGTATTTCGGATCCTAGATATTGAACCTGCCATTCGAGATGAAAGAGGTAGTCATAATATCACCAGCTTTGACAAGGAAATCAGGTTTGACAATGTGAACTTCCATTATGATAGTTCTGAGATGCAAGCCATTACAAATTTGGATATCTCCATAAAAAAGGGAGAGGTCGTGGCTCTGGTTGGTCCAAGTGGTGCGGGTAAAACCACGCTGGTTGATTTAATTCCTCGATTCCATGATGTAAGCAGTGGCAGCATTTCCATAGATGGCAATGATATCAGGCAACTCACCCGAGCCAGTATACGTAAACAAATCGGAATTGTATCCCAAGAGACGATCCTCTTTAACGATTCTGTTTTCAATAATATTGCCTATGGTATCGAGAGTGATTTGAAGCAGGTGCAAGCGGCGGCAAAAAAAGCGAACGCACATGATTTTATTATGCAGTTGGAATCTGGGTATGAGTGTATTCTAGGTGAACATGGTGCTCGATTATCTGGTGGCCAGAAGCAGCGTATCGCCATTGCCAGGGCACTGCTTAAAGATCCGTCCATACTCATCCTGGATGAAGCCACTTCAGCTCTGGATACTGAATCTGAAAAAGCTGTTCAATCCGCAATCGAAACCTTGATGAAGGGGAGAACGGTTATCGTTATTGCCCATCGTCTTTCGACAATACTTCGTGCTGATAAAATATTGGTGATGGATCAGGGGCAAATTGTGGAGCAGGGTAATCATGAAAGCTTGAGCAAATCAGGTGGTCTATATGAAAAATTGTACCGTCTGCAATACGCCACCCAAGATGAAGATATGCGTCCCAGTTAAGAATCAGCCTCTGGTGCTTGCTTTCGAAAAGTCCACAGATCATTTAAAAAATAGTTGAGAACAGAAGCAATCAGGATGGCAATCAAATTCGCCAGGATGTAATACAGGCCAGCATAGTGATTCAGGAGCAGGAGAACAATCCAGTTTAATGCTCCCGCTATCCAGCTGACCATAGTGAATTTGATCAGGCCAGCACGAATTGCGGCAAAACCGCGCATTTCTCGATCGGTCCAGGTGAACCGTTGATTCCAGAAAAAATTATTAAAAATGGCCAATTGGATGGCTATGAGTGAGGCTAGTGGCAATGGAACAAAGAGATATTCCTTCGCGTAATACAGGATCGTGTTGTTGACGATGATACCAGAAATACCAACCAGGGTAAAGGTAATAAAACGCTTTGGGAGCTTTAATTGCATGTGGCAATTTAGTTTTATTGATCCGAATGAATACACAAAAAGCTTGGGTCAGTCAAACTCAACAGCTAGCTTCTAAATCGATGAAAATGGTGAGCAAATTATTCCCGATAATAATATTACTGGTGCTGACAGAAGCTTCTGCCCAAACCTATAACTATAAAGTGAAATATGGTATGGTCCCCGCAGGAGCAGCCAGTCTTGTTCACACTGTAGAAAATGGAATATTGAAAAGCTATCTCAACATTGAATCCTCACCATGGCTTTCAACTTTGTGGACCTTATCAGACTCAATATTTTCTATCTACTTGCTCGAACCAAAAAGAATGTTGCAACACACCAAGGCTATCCATGAAGGCTCATACCATCGAAATTATGATGTGAGTTTTAACGATAGTGATACCATAAGTATAAATGGGAAGGAAAAGATAATTGAAGATCAGGATTTTAAGGATATTCCTAGTCTGCTTTACGAACTCTCCATGACCGAATTTAAAAATGGGGACACATTACATTTTCAGATTTGGGATGGTCGAAGTCATGGGGAATTGGGTCTACTGGTTGAAAAGATCGCAAAACCCTCATTGTTGAAACCATTCAATGAGCCGGGTTGGCGATTGACGCCCCTGAGCAGTAGTCGTAAATCGCTAGAAAACAAAATTAAGCTAGCCATGTTGTATTCGAACTCTTTTCCCCATTCTCCTTTGAGGATTGAGATTGACACCAAGTATGGGAATGTTCTTATGCGCCTGGATGAGCCCTGATTCTCCGAATTCCATAAACATTTGGAGTGTTATAGGTTATCTTAAAACCATTAATAATGTCATTAATTTTATCACAAAATCGGGATCAGCTATGAAACGTAAACTATTACTCATGCTCCTGCCTATCTTGCTTTTTCCACAAGTCTATGTATTGGAGGTCAAGGGCACGATTGACATGGGGCTGGCTTACTTTTTCGAACGCCAGATTCCACTACTGAACGCGGCTGGCGGGGATGCTATCATACTTAATATTGACACCTTTGGTGGCCGAGTCGATGCAGCCACCATGATGAAAAATGCCCTGCTGAGATCAGAAATTCAGACAATTGCCTTCGTCAATTCTAAAGCCATTTCAGCAGGCTCACTTATATCGTTGGCATGCGACACGATTGTGATGCGTTCAGGGGCAACCATGGGTGCAACCACTGTGGTTGATGGGCAGAGTCAAAAAGCAAGTGAAAAGGCACAATCCTACATGCGTGAGGAAATGGCCTCTACAGCAGAATCGAAGGGGCGAAACCCGGACATTGCCATGGCTATGGTTGATGAAAGCCTGGATATTGACACCCTGATTACAGCTACCGGTGATACACTCTTTCTCGGAGATATCGAAGGAGCCAGTGAAGGGAAGCTGCTTACCCTGAGGACCTCAACAGCCTTGAAGTATGGTATGGCAGATTATGAGATCAATACCCTGGATGAAGTGATTGAGCATTTTGGATTTGATAAAAAGGATGTCACATATATTGAACCTACCTGGTCAGAAGCGATAGTCCGTTTTCTAACAGACCCTGTCGTTAGCTCCCTGCTTATGACCCTGGGATTCCTTGGTCTCGTTTTTGAAATTCAGAGTCCTGGATGGGGTATTCCCGGCAGTGTTGGGCTACTGGCGTTATTTTTATTTTTTTCCACCTCATTCATCGCTGATTTGGCAAGTATGGTAGAGATACTATTTTTACTGGGGGGAATAATCCTGTTGGGGATTGAGGCTTTTGTCATCCCGGGATTTGGCGTTGTTGGTATCGCCGGGATCATCTTTATTGTCTATGCTATGTTCACAATGCTGCTTCCCAGTACACCAACACCTACTGACATCAATTCTGCTCTATGGGGTCTCACTATCGCTGTGATTGGTGGAATATTTGGTCTCGGTCTCATGATTAAGCGGATGCTAAAAACAAAAGCCTGGCAGAAAATCAGTTTGGAGACCAGTGAAACTCAGGCAGAGGGTTTTAGCGGAAGCCTGGGAATGGAAAATATGGTTGGGAAAAGCGGGGTGGCACTGACCAAGCTCAGGCCAGCTGGCACAGCTCTCATAGAGGGAACCAGAATTGATGTGGTCACTCCTGGCAACTTCATAGAAAAAGATACAGAGATAAGTATCATCCGAATAGACGGAAATCGGGTGGTTGTTAATAAAAAAGCTTAATATATAAAACTGGAGGAACTGTGGAAACGATACCATTATTTACCATCCTGGTCGGCCTAATTGCCTTCCTGGTACTATTTACCTACTTTATCCCGATTGGCTTGTGGATCAGCGCTGCTGCTGCGCAAGTCTATGTGGGTCTATTCACACTCGTCGGAATGCGATTGAGGCGAATACCACCGCCTCTCATCATCAGTAATCTGGTGAGTGCAAGAAAGGCAGGATTAGAGCTTGATACCAATGTCCTTGAAGCACATTATCTCGCTGGTGGTGATATTAGCAAGGTTGTATTAGCCTTAATTGCCGCAGATAAGGCAAATATTGATTTAGACTTTAAACGGGCTGCCGCGATTGATTTGGCAGGTCGTGATGTCTTAGATGCAGTGAAAATGAGCGTGAATCCACGGGTTATTGAAACCCCTCGAGTCTCAGCCATTGCCAAAAATGGTATCCAGCTGTTTGCAATAGCCAAAGTTACAGTACGGGCCAACATTGGCCGCTTGATTGGTGGAGCTGGAGAAGAAACCGTTTTGGCTCGCGTCGGAGAAGGGATTGTGAGTTCTATCGGTTCATCAATCTCACACAAGGAGGTTTTGGAAAATCCAGATATCATTTCCAAGAATGTTCTCGCAAAGGGTCTGGATGCAGGTACTGCCTTCGAGATACTCTCCATCGATATCGCTGATGTTGATGTCGGTAAAAATATTGGTGCGACCCTGCAGATGGATCAGGCAGACGCAGATAAGAATATCGCTCAGGCTGTTGCTGAGAAACGTAGGGCGATGGCTGTTGCTCTAGAGCAGGAAATGAAGGCCAAGACTCAAGAGATGAGAGCTAAGGTCGTTGAAGCCGAAGCTGAAGTTCCAAAGGCAATGGCAGAAGCCTTCCGTCAAGGGAATCTGGGTATCCTGGATTACTATCGGATGGAAAATATTCAGGCCGATACCGGTATGCGGAAGAATATTTCAGGATCTGAAAAAACGGACAAGAAATAGGTTCTGCGAGTATGGATTTTGACAATATAGGCCCCATCGTCCTCTTCCTCGCTTACATGGCTATCTCAGCCTGGGCTAAGCAGAAGAAAGCTCGACAACGGGCAATAGCGAAGCTACCGAAGGATTCGGTGTCGGCGGAGTCAAAACCGCACTTGGTCCGCAGATTGAGTTCGATCCTTGATCAACTCAAAATGGAGCTGTTTGAGGAACCTGAACCCGTTACTTTCTTTCAGGAACCTGCTGAACCTGAACTTAAAATGGAAGCCGAGGCAATCAGCTTAGAACCTGTTGCCGTCGTTAATGAAGGATCGGATAAATCGCTAAGAATGAAACTGAAATCCAAAGCAACGGACCTGGGAAAGACAGTAGCTGAAGGTCAATCCCTGGATGAGATCCTGGCGCCATATTCAAGTATTCAGAAGGGAATACTCCTGCATGAACTACTGGGAAAACCCAGAGCTTACCAGGATAATGATGAATGGTTCCATAAGAGCTAATTCCAAATAGAATGGATATAAAAAAGGCTGAGCATCGCTCAGCCTTTTTTATAGAACAAAATTGAATCTCTATTCAGGCTTTGATGTAGCTTCATCCGAATCATCTGAGGTATCAGTCTCTGAGGTGACTGAATTATTCTCAACTTCCTCTTCTGCTTCAGCTGCCTCTGCTTCAGCACGCTCATCAGCGTCCTTACGTTTAATCAGATCCTGATCATCTTTATGCTTGGTGAGTACAATAAAAGAAGTGGAGAAGCCTGTTGCCATAGTCGCCAAAGCATATGCAGGAACCGCCAGATAGCCTAAAAGAGAAACCAGACCGACCAGGACGCCACTAATGGCCTGGGTCAGGGAAGGTGTATAGATGGGAATTGAAGCACAGCCTGCACAAGATCCCATCGATCCGCATCCTGCAGCCGCACCGGGCAGCAGACAGGCTGGCATTTCATAGTAGGATGGCAGGAAAGTGAAATTTCCAAAAAGATCTTGTCCAACTTGCTTCACAGCCATAAAGGCATCACCCATAATCCATTCATGACCAAACACCATATCGATGGTTTTAAAAGCCGAGAGCATAAAAAAGTAAAATACGTGATAGCCGATGAACGCTGCAACTACAGTCATTAAGGTATATGTAATGAGGCGCAGAGGTTGATTCCATAGCAGGGTGTAGGAGCCAAACATCGATCCCATTGTATCTTCTTCTGCGCAAGCCACAATGGCGGGGGACATGTATATCCCAACCGCAAGAGTAAGCACTGAAAATACGAGGAAGAGCGCGGTGGGTAAAAAAATGACGAACAAAAGACCATAAAAAATAATGTCAAGAACGGGCCATTGAGCCAGCCAACCAAAAAGCGCTGCCAGAAGCACGAAAAAGCCGATAACAATGGCAATAGATATGGGACCAAAAAATACGGGGAACCAATTCTTCATAGCCCATTTCCAACCATCCTTAGATGAGTAGAAAAGATCACCCTTATACTCTTTGATCGTGATTTTTGCTACTGCAGTGAACCCAAACCAGATTGCGAGAAAGGCGAATACATAAGACAAAGCCACTAAGATCCGGGCTGCCAGACCACTGGCATATTGAACCAGAGGGAGCGGGAAAAGGTGCAATTTGTTCCAGATGCTGCCAAACGAATATCCATCCACCAACAAGGCCAGGTAGGTGAAGAAGACAAAGACCAGGTAGGAGGCAAATAATGCTTCCAACATAACCAACATGCGTCGTCCAAACGCAAGACGAGGGGCACGAAACATATCTTTGAAATTGAAATCTAATTGAGTCTCAAGCATGGATGATTCTCCGTTATGTATATTTGAAAATCTGTAGGGTTGTTACATTCCCTGCCTGACAAAATCCACCCAGACAGGAAGGCTGGTCATGGCCTGAATTTCTTTGGCATATGCTTCAGCCGCAGTTGATCCCGGGAAACTGCCAACGCGAAGCCGATAGTATATTTCGTCCGTATCTTTAAAAAATGCACGCTGGATGTAACTATCAATGCCAAAATTCCCCAGCAACTCATTAGAGGCAACTTGCGCTTCTTCGAGTGAGGGCCAGGATGACACCTGGATGGTAAAAGTGCGAGTTGCTATGGGAATTAGATTCCCTCTGCTCGGTGGGGTCACAGTCTGGGCAGCTTTTTTCTTTTTCGCTGCAGCTTTTTTAACTGGGCTTGCCTTGGCCTGATTTGGCGACACCACTTTTGCCAGATAATTTCGAGTCACCCCATCGTCAGCCAATTTGACCTTTGTGGTTTCAACAGCAGTTGACTCTTTGGCAAGAGCTGCGTCAAAAAGATGTTGAGGAATTTCACCGATAACCAGGTTACTATCCTCACTCATAATTGCCTCATAGAAGTAACTGCTCTCCTCAGCCTCACCATTCTTAGTGATCGTGAGTTTGATATCATATTTGCCAGTAACATCTGGTTGGAAGGAAACCATATCAAGCGTATCAGAAGGCAGAAACCCACTTAGTTTGCTGCTGTCAGGAAGCTGGAGAAAGGTCCATTTAGTCTGATGACTTTCTTCGGATTCATTTGATTGAAGGGTGATATATTCACCCAATTTCATCTCTTTCCGGCCAAACCGCGAGTTCCACATATTACAATTGACTAATATGCTTATTAGTAAAAAGCTCCAAATAGCGCGCTTAAGTATAACATTATTAGTCATTTCTGCCTCCTGATATAGGCTAATAATTAGAGATTAGAGGCGATAATTTCAGCCCCACTGAAGAAAAATGCAATCTCTTTCTCAGCGTTCTCATCTGAATCTGAGCCGTGGACGGCATTTCTACCCTTGTTCTCAGCATAGCTTTTACGGATTGTGCCCTCTGCAGCTTCAACTGGATCGGTGGCGCCAATGGTATCCCGCCAGGATTGAACAGCGTCTTCTTTTTCAAGAGCCATGACGAAGGTCGGTCCCGAACACATGAAGTCTACCAGCTCACTATAAAAAGGTCTTTCACGATGGACACCATAAAAGTCCTCTGCCTGAGCACGCGTGATCAGCGTAAGCCGACCTGCTTTAATTTGAAATCCAGCGGCCAGAGTCGCGTCAATAACCTTCCCCATTTTTCCAGATCCGACTGCATCAGGTTTTATCATTGCAAATGTTTTGTTACCCAAAGTATTTAACTCCTATTTCGTATTTACTGTGTTTGACTTTTCAGAGGCCGACCCCTAAGCTTGCTCGTCCTGGCGAAACGCTGTAGAGCATAGCCAGGTCGAAAGGGGGTGGTCATCCGAATGACACATTATTTATCTACTTAAAACTTGCTCCATCAGTTCGCCGATTCCGGCAGGACTCTCAGAGACTACAATCCCCGCAGCTTTAAGTGCAGCAATTTTATCGGCGGCAGTCCCTTTACCACCTGAAATGATAGCGCCTGCATGACCCATGCGACGACCGGGAGGAGCTGTAGTTCCTGCAATAAAAGCGACGATGGGCTTTGTAAAGTTCTTTTGTGCCCATTCAGCTGCCTCTTCTTCAGCGTTTCCACCAATTTCTCCAATCATGACTACGGCATCTGTGCCGGCATCTTCATTAAAAAGTCTCAGCAGGTCTATAAAATTAGATCCAATGATGGGGTCACCACCAATACCAATGCAGGTTGATTGACCAATGCCCCGACTACTCAGCTGATGGACAGCCTCATAGGTGAGCGTTCCACTCCTGGAAATGACTCCGACCTTGCCCTGTTGATGGATAAAGCCAGGCATAATTCCGATTTTACCTGCGCCTGGAGAAATGACACCCGGACAATTTGGACCCACAAGGCGGGTCTTTTTTCCGATCATATATGCATGAACTTTTACCATGTCTGCCGTGGGAATGCCTTCGGTTATACAGATAACCAGGTCCAATTCAGCATCCACAGCCTCCATGATGGCATCGGCTGCAAAAGGTGGTGGAACGAAGATGACAGAGGTATTTGCTCCAGCGACATCTTTTGCTTCACGGACTGTGTTAAAAATGGCAATACCGTTTTCAGTCTTTTGTCCGCCTTTTCCAGGTGTAACACCGGCCACAACCTTGGTTCCATATTCAATCATCTGGGCAGTGTGAAAGGATCCTTCACTACCAGTGATTCCCTGTACAACCAGTTTTGTATCATTATTTACTAGAATCATGAGACTACTCCTTGATTGCTGCAGTGACTTTTTCTGCAGCGTCAGCCAAACTATGGGCAACGATAAAATTGATATCTGAGTCAGCCAGAATTTTGGCTCCCTCTTCAGCATTGGTTCCGGCAAGTCTAACAACCAACGGCACATCCACTTTTACCATTTCAAGGGCCAGTATGATACCCATGGCTACTCGATCGCAGCGGACGATTCCACCAAAAATGTTGATTAAAACTGCCTTGACATTTGGATCACTCATGATGATGCGAAAGCCATTTGCCACTGTATCTGGATTTGCAACGCCACCTACATCAAGAAAATTGGCAGGTTCGCCACCATATAATTTGATGATATCCATAGTGCCCATAGCCAATCCTGCCCCATTGACCATGCAGCCAACATTTCCATCCAGCTTGATATAGTTCAGGTTGTAATTTGAGGCTTCGACTTCAGAGGGTTCTTCTTCGCTCAGATCGCGATAGTCCAATATATCCTGGTGACGATAGAGCGCATTGTCGTCAAAGTTCATTTTGGCGTCCAGAGCCATTACATCACCACTCCCCGTGACAACGAGTGGATTGATTTCCACCAGTGATGCATCGGAAGCATTAAAGGCTTTCCAGAGGGCGAACATGAATTTGGAAGCTTGTTTGACCTGATTCCCTACCAGTCCTAGAGCGTAGGCCAATTTTCGTGTTTGAAATGCCTGTAAGCCAATTCCAGGTTCAATCCATTCCTTAATAATCTTTTCGGGGTTCTCTGAAGCGACTTTTTCAATCTCCATCCCACCTTCAACGGAAACCATAAAAACGAATTTCCCGCTCTGACGATCCAAGACGATACCCATGTATAGTTCGCGGGCAATATCCACCCCTTCCTCAACCAGAAGACGCCCTACTTTTTTACCTGCAGGTCCTGTTTGATGCGTTATCAGTGTTTTCCCAAGGATCTCATTTGCGTATAGAGTTACTTCTTCAAGATTTTTGGCAATTTTAACACCGCCAGCTTTACCTCGTCCACCGGCGTGAATCTGGGCTTTAACTACATAGACCCGGGAGTCAAGAGATTTGGCTACACTTAGGGCTTCATCGGCGGAAAAGGCAACACCCCCGTTTGGCACGGGCACATTGTATTTCCGAAAAATCTCTTTCGCCTGATACTCATGAATATTCATGTACTAGTTCCTCATTTTCTTTTCATTTTTCAACCTGAGTTGTATAAAAAATTCGCTTGCTGCAATCATCGACTTATGATGGTCCCATTTTTTCCAGAGGCGTCGTGTATGATGCCCTCAATACTGGTGATGATGACTTTTTCTCCGCCACCTTCCAAAAAATTGATACTGGCTTCAATTTTGGGTCCCATGTTCCCAGGTGGGAAATGCCCCTCAGCTAGATACTTTTTGGCTTCAGATAGAGAGAGTCGTGGTAACAATATCTCATTTTCTTTTCCATAGTTCAAAGAGACTTGGTCAACATTTGTGAAGATGTAGAGTAATTCTGCTCCTATTTGATTCCCCAGAAGAGCAGAAGCCTTATCCTTGTCAATCACTGCATCCAGACCTTCCAGATTACCATTAATATCCCTGAAGGCAGGGACTCCGCCACCACCGACAGCAATGACAATATGACCCAACTCAATGAGCTGGCTGATCACTTTTGAATTAATGATGTCTATTGGCTGAGGTGACGGTACCACCCGACGCCACTTGCCATCTCCTACTGCTTTTATGCTCCATCCAAATTGTTCAGCCTTATGTCTGGCCTCGGCTTCGGGTAAGGCCGTTCCGATATACTTGCTGGGGTTTCGGATAGAAGGATCATTTTCATCGACTAACACCTGAGAAATGAGGGTTACAACTTGACGGTCAATGCCATCTGCTCGCAATCGATTAATCAGGGACTGTTCGATCATATAACCCATACCGCCTTCTGTATCAGCCACATTGATACCAAGAGGGAGGTAAGGGATCGAATCTGCCAACTGCTCTGTACGTAAAGCGGCGTTACCAACCTGGGGACCATTGCCGTGAGTGATGACAGGAATTATGCCCTGGTGCAAGAGATCAACAATAGAACTGAGACTCTCCCGAGTGTGTTTAAACTGGTTGCGGATGGTATCTATTTCACCAGGTGGTGAGATGGCGTTTCCACCCAACGCGACAACAGCTTTTCGCAATGATTTCTCCTCCAAGAATAAAAGCAAAGTAATGTATTTGCAGGGATTTGAAACTCAACCCAAATCAAGCTTGGATCAGGCTTTTTTCCATACTCGGAAGTAGACCCAGAGGTCCTCTTCATGAGCGATTCAGGTTACTGTGTTCTGAATGATTATAGTCAGATAGAAATAATCAAAATTGTGAACGGGCAAAGGAGTGGAGGGTATTCCCATTAATCCTGAATAGTGTCCTCTGCCTCGTCTTCAAAACGATAGTCTGGTATACCCCGATTGACCTTATAATTCTTGAAGCTGATCTTTACGGTACCATTTAACCATTCATCTGTTATTGTGGCGTCAAAAGCTTTCATATCTGTGGGCTTTTTCCCCAGGCGTTGCAAATTCTTAAAATCCGGCGGGAAAGTCATTTGAATATTTGTGGAAACTGGTAGTTGAATCCCATTGAACTCTATATATTCAGATTTCAGGCGAAAAAACTCCCGTTTTTCATGGATCACCCAGGCTTCCAACACACTGCCAGTCTCTTTTTCCACATAAAAGCTGATTTTACCAGGTTCATTCATGAAGGTGTCTTCTAGAGCCACTTCAAACACAGCTTTTCCATCAACTGATAGCTCTGCAACGATCTGGAGTTCCAACGAATCCCGAAGGAAAGTGAAAAATGGTTGAATCCCTTGTTTAGGCACTATGGCAAAGCCTTTGACCTCAACTTTGCTTTTATCAGGCGCCTTGTAGAGGTAGTGAATATTACGTGATGGCATTCTAAATCCGGGAATATCCAAAGATAATTTGATATCCACTTCATAGTCTTCAATCCGCTCCCAATTTGCCAGCATAAGCGCTTTTAATTCAGAGTCAGAGGGATGATCAGCCGGGAAAAGATTTACAGCAAGTAGTGTTATGGTGAATAATAAAAATACTTTTTTTAGTTGGATCATGAAAGGATGTCCTTTCTACGAAAAATGATAAATGCTATGCCAAGAAAAAAAACAAGGTTTGAAGTGATAAGCCCCAATCCTCTGAACAGATCGGCCCATGGGATAGGATCATAAAATGCCTGCTCCCAATTGGAGAAGTAGGTCGTAAACAAATAGGGCTGAACCGCTTTAAACACGTCCAGTGGTAAAGTAGAAACCATGAGGACGAAAATGAAGAGTGCCATGGTTCCAATCACTGGACCAATGGCATTCCTGACCATGGTTGAGAAGAAAATGGCAATCGCACTCACCAATGCCATATTTACAAATGAAAAAAGGTATGCAATAAAGAAGCGGCGCAGGGCATCACTTGATTCCAGGATAAGTACCCCATCTTGAAAGACCAGCATATCACCAATACCGTGCCAGATTAAACCCAGCCCAAGCGTTAATAGTCCAAAATACATCACAAAGATGAAAGTATAGATCATGGTTGCCAATGTTTTTGAAATAAAGATACTCAGGCGGGAAATGGGTCGCGTTGCATATACCCTGAAAGTACCATTTGCATGTTCACCGGCGAAAATATCACCACCGACCAGGGCGATAAGGAAGGGGATATGAACCCAGAAAAAATTCATTATAAAATAGGCCGCCGTGAAGCCATTGGTGGGCGAGCCTTCGATAAAAAACATTTCGGATACGGATTTTTCAATCTGCTGTTCAATATGGGAAGTCCCCATTCCATATGCCCACAATATCAGTGGAATAATGATGGTAAAAACGATGAGTCCGATATAGGATCTAACCAGAGAAAATATCTTGAACAGTTCGTTTTGAGTTAATTTAAGGAGTATCATTTTCCCTCCATGAGCGAGAGGAAATAATTTTCAAGCCGATTTCGTTGGGAAGCAGAAAAGATATTGATGCCCTGAGCCGACATGACCCGTAACAGCTCGGGGATATTATTATAATGAATCTCAACGCTGATGGCATTTGAAAGTTGTTTTATTTGACTGACCAGCTCAGATTTTTCAAGAAATGCCAGAGCTGAAGCAGAATCATCTACTTCCAACTCAACGGTGACTGCGTCAATTTCCCTAAAAATAGTCCTCATTGAGCCCTGTGCGGCAAGTTTGCCATTGAAAATAAGGGCGATGTCCGAGCAAATCAGTTCGACCTCATGCAGGAGGTGAGAAGAAAGAAAAATGGTCACATTTTCTTCGGCAGCTATTCTGAGAATAAAATCTCGAATTTCATGCATTCCCTGGGGATCCAACCCCGTAGTAGGTTCATCAAGAACCAGCAGACGGGGGTTAGGGAGTAACGATTGAGCCAAACCTAAACGTTGTTTCATCCCTTGTGAGAAAGTTTTTACCTTATCTTTTCGACGTTCATACAGTCCAAGAAGATCCAGAAGGCGATTGATATGTTCATCTTGATCATGACCTGTGAGTCTTCCCAGAATTTTCATATTTTGATAGGCGCTGAGATTTTTATAGAAATCCGCTCGGTCAACCAGAGCACTCATGTCTTTTCGCACCAGGTGTCCAGTTTTGCTGGATTTCCCCAATATATTGAATTCACCTGAATCAGCTTTTATTAGACCGGCAATAACCCTGATCAGAGTTGACTTTCCAGCACCATTCGGTCCCAGGAAACCAAAAATACTGCCTGCCGGGACTGTAAGGCTTACATCATCTAAAGCCTGAATAGTTTTAAAACGTTTGGATATGCCGAAGCATTCTAAAGCCAATGGACTTGGATTTTCCATAAATTGAATGTCCTCAAGAATCATTAGATAACCTTCTTACCGTCGAGGAGCAGGCTGATTCGAATTCCGCCGTACAGGAACCCACGATGAAATAATCACTGGTAATTAACACGCAAAAATCTACGCGGGATCATCCTTATTGTTACAAAAAAAGCCCCGAAAGCGGGACTTTTTAAAATTGTTTTGTTTGAACTATTAAAATAAATCAGGCAGCTTTAACAATTTTTCCTGATTTAATGCAGTTGGTACAAACCTTCTGGTGCATAACCTGGCCTTCATTAAGGACACGTACACGCTGTAGGTTTGGTAACCAACGGCGACGAGATTTCTTGTGTGAGTGACTCACATTATTGCCCGAGGACGGACCTTTTCCACATATTTCACAACGTTTTGCCATTTTCATACTCCCATTCTAAAGCGCGCAAATATAGACGGGCATATAGCTGTGTCAAAGAATATTTCATAAGATTAATAAGCTTATTGCTTTAGAGGAATTGGACATTACAAACTGTAGATTTTGAAAAAGGTCGATTGACCTGCTGAACGATCATGAATATTATTGGCTTCTTATTCTCCTATACGATGATCGAGGTAATAATGATAGAGACCGATATTCCCTTGTAGAAATTCTATCAACTGTAGGGATTACTTTATTTGATGAACATTCAGATTTGCGCAATACTTTCCTTTCGGCGAAATCAAGCTAAATTGTGTATACCTGAACAAGCTGAATTATAATTCATGTTACTTACAATAATGAATGTAGGAGCCAAGAATGATAAATTTCAAAATGAGCCCCAATATTGCCGTAAGGCACAAAGAATATGCTGATGCAGTTGATTTCTATTCAAACGTGCTTGGTTTTGAAAACAGGTCAGACGGTCCTGATCAGGCTGAATTCGATGCTGATCCAATCACTTTATTTATCATTGACGATGATGAATTTAAAGGTCCAGTACTGGAGTTGTTTGTAAATGATTTAGAAGAAGCCCGTGAGTTCCTCATGGAAAATGGTTGTAAAGTTCTCCGTTGGAGGGGTAAAGGGCAGGATTGCTATATTCAAGACCCCTTTGGAGTCATCTATAATCTGTGGGAAGAATAAATTCGGTAACTCCAGTTTAGCTTATAAAATGAAGGAGCTGAGAACCAATTCATGAAAGCCATTGCACAACTTCTGCTCCTGTCAGCATTACTTTTTTCTTGTGATACAAAAAAGGACGCCAGTCCAACTCTGATCTCAAGTGGAACCTCTTTTGGTGAATGTGCTGGTTATTGTGTTCGGTCCATTGAGATTTCATCAGGTAAACTCCTGTATCGAGCCAGCAGTTGGAATGACCCCACTCACCCGACCATGGATTATGACTCGAAATTAAGTGCTGCCGAGTGGTCTGAACTAATCGCCCTCGTTGATATTGAAACCCTTCAAAGCTATCCAGATGTCATTGGCTGTCCCGATTGTGCTGATGGGGGAGCGGAATGGGTTAAAGTCGAAACCGCTGATGGTTCAAAGCAAATCACCTTCGAATACGGGGATAGTTTGTCTACAATTCAACCACTTATAGATCATTTAAGAATCTTTCGCGCTTATTTTGAGGAGCAACTGTTTAATAAGTGATATTATTAATGACTTTCATCTAATTCATAAATCCAGAAGTCAACCTCAGAGCTTCAGCAAGTAACTTTTTAAAAAGAAAATTTTATCAAGGTTTAGTTATTCCCTACTTTAATTTGACTTCATTGGAAAAGCTGGCTTACACAGGTTAGATTGAATAGTCTTGCCACAGACGCATTCAGGTAATCAGTTAATTTTTGTTATGGATGGCTAGAAAATGAAAAAAATAGTATTTCTATTTCTTACATGTGCGTTTATAAGCACCATTTCAGCAGGCGACACAAAATACAAAACCAAAGAAAATATCCAATACTACAGCGAGACTGTAAATCAATCAGATGACTATATCAACGAACGTTGCTTCCTCGATATTTATTATCCAAAAAATTTTTCCGGATTTGCAACCATTGTTTGGTTCCACGGCGGTGGACTAACCAGTTGGCATAAGGAAATTCCTGAAGAACTTAAAGATAATAACCTATGTGTAGTTGGTGTTAATTATCGTTTAAGTCCAAAAGTCAAAGCTCCCAAATACATCGAGGATGCTGCCGCGGCCGTTAGCTGGGTGTTCAATAATATTGAAAGTTTTGGGGGCGATTCCTCGCTTATATTTATTTCAGGTCATTCTGCCGGAGGGTATCTGACCAGTATGGTCGGGCTGGATAAATCCTGGCTAGGCGTCTACGATATTGATGCAAACAGAATCGCCGGCCTGATTCCTTTTAGTGGTCACACAATCACCCATTTTACCATACGCGAGGAAAGAGGCATTCCCGGAACCCAGCCAATCGTTGACAGTTTAGCACCTCTGTTTCATGTTCGTCCCGATGCCTCGCCACTTTTATTAATAACGGGGGATCGCGAATTGGAAATGTTAGGTAGATACGAGGAGAATGCTTATCTGATGCGGATGATGAAAGTTGTAGGGCACAATGAAACCTCACTCTTTGAGTTAGATGGATATGACCACGGAGGGATGAGTCGGCCAGCCATGCAACTTTTGTTAAATGAAGTCTCAAGAATTAGCGCGTTGAGAAAGAACAAATAATATAAATCATCCAGGGAATCGGTTTTCAATTCTTTGGCAAATCGTTCTCAAATAAAGGCATATATTTTTGTTAATACAAAACACACAAGATCTTATCAAATTCATTTCTGAGATTGGAAACCCGCCCTACATAACCCTGGATACCGAATTCATCTCCGAAAAGACTTACGTCCCTCAGCTTTGCCTGATTCAGATCGCCTTCGGGTCAAAAGCAGCTGTCATCGACCCACTTTCAGATATCGATCTCCAACCATTGATAAAGTTCCTGATGCATCCAAATATTGTGAAAGTGTTGCATGCAGCAGAACAAGATCTGGGGATCCTGTGGAATGATTTTGGCGTTACTCCAACACCAATATTTGACACGCAAATCGCCGCCATGGTTTGCGGATTCGGAGATCAAGTTTCGTACGGACAATTGGTCAACGCTCTTACAAAAACAAAACTCGATAAAGGTTCTCAAATAATTGATTGGTCCCGACGTCCCCTTCTGGACCGGCACATTGAGTACGCGATTGGAGACGTTTTACATCTTGGACCTGTATATGAGCGTCTTCAACGGGATATCGAAAGACAACAACGTGGAGCCTGGATTCAGGAGGAGATGCGAGAGCTCTCAGATTCAGGTCGTTACATCTTTAACCCGGAGCTTCAAATGAGAAAGCTCAAAGGGAGGGGTATGTCCAGACGGCGGCTCGCAACCTTGCGGGAGCTGGTTATCTGGAGAGATCTCAGGGCAAAGACGCAAAACATCCCACGTGGCTGGGTTCTGAAAGATCTTGCCCTGCGAGACATCGTTTCAAACCCGCCTCAAAATGCAAATGAGCTCGGGCGCGTTCGGGGAATCGGTAGTATTGCGCAGGGGCAGATAGGCAGAGAAATATTGCAGTGCATTCAAACAGCTGCAGCCCTGCCGCGTGCTGAATGTCCACCTCTAGAGTCAGCGGGAAATGATGAGCAAGCCAATGAAAACGCTGTGGTGCTTCTACGCGCCTTACTTAAGCATGTGTGCAAGATCAACCACGTCGCTTCTAAATTAGTGGCGTCAGCATCTGAGCTCGAACAGATTGCCCTGGGTGAAAAAACGAGAGTTGACCATGGTTGGCGCTGGGAGATATTCGGTAAGTTTGCCCAGGAACTTGTCGCAGGTGATATTGCATTGGCACTCGAAAATGGTGGCGTTAGAATCATCAAAATAAGTTGAAGGGGAAAGAAATGAGTGAGTTTAGAAAAATTGGAGAAAAAGTTGCAGGTTTTACCATTCCGGTTCTAAATGAACGGGAAATTCGAGCTGCTGCTGGTATGCTGTTCTTGCTGATGTTTGTTTCAATTCAACGAGCAGCAACTCAAGGTGAATTCTTTTTGTTGAAATATGCCGTGATCCTTTTTTTAACTGACATCAGCATTCGGATATTTATTAATCCAAAGTTTGCACCTACCCTAATCATTGGACGCTTCTTTGTCCGCAATCAGGTCCCTGAATACGTTGGGGCTCAGCAAAAAATCTTTGCCTGGAAAATAGGCTTTGGTCTGGCTACAATTATGTTTGTCCTCCTCATTGTTGTGAATGCATATAGCCCCATTACAGGTTTGATCTGTTTCATTTGTCTCATATTTCTCTTTTTTGAAGCTGTCTTTGGCGTGTGTCTGGGATGCAAATTCTATTCAATGGTTTACAAAGAGAAGGCTCAATATTGTCCCGGCGAAGTTTGTGATCTTAAATCAAAACAAGAAATCCAAAAATTTTCAACGATTCAGATAATTATTGTTGTCGCATTTATTGGGTACATGGGGCTCACAATCTTATTCTTTAATGATATTTTAGTAGAACCACCCTATAGCTTATTTGGATTAGAAAGTACGGTGCATTAAACTCGGAAGTAGGCACTTTGTCAATTCGCCAAAGATTATGAATTTGTGGTGAGAGCTTTTTAGCCAGGAGGATGATTTGAATCAGAGACATGCATCTATCTTCTGTATAATGTTAATTTTCGCAATTTCAGCCGTTCAAGCAAGTCAATTTGTAAAGATAACGCTCCCAGCTGATGAGGTGATCGTTGCCAAGCTTGAAAAGCTTCACAACGACACTCTATATCTTTACGCATTGAACGATCAAAATCAGAAACGTCAGATTCCCATCACTGAGATAGTATCCCTGATTAACCTCCAAGAACCAACTCCGCTTAAATATTTTTTCCCCAAGCTGAACCAGGACCAAAAAATTGCCATAATAAATGCTCTAATCCATCCTGATCAAGTCAAAGAACTCGACAAACAGAGTGCGATACAGGGGATCTATGCCGAAAGACAGTTCCAGATCACAATTCTATTTGGTATTTTTATTATTCTGGTCACAGCAATCACCTTAATACTAAGATTCAGAAGGAAAGCAGATATCCAGGAAGGGATTCCTGGTGTTGAGGAAATGGCAAAGACCACCTTTTTCTGGGCAGAATATCACCGTAGGAAAAATGATGAGGATTGAACCACGTAATTAGGAATCCAATCCGGGCCAATCCATCCCTGGCTAAAAGTGGCTCGTTTTCAGCTTAATTATCCCCCAAATAAATACCCTGTTATTTCAAATATTGCTCAAAACTAGTTGTTGTCCATTTGCTTACTGAATAACATGTTCTGGGATGTTGAAAATCGGACATATAGAAATCAAATCCAAAGCTTTCCTGGCTCCCATGGCAGGTGTGACAGGTCATCCCTTCCGTGTACTGTGCAAGGAACAGGGGGCTGGTTTGGTCTATACTGAATTCGTCAGTGCTAACGGGATCATTCGTGAGAATGAAAAGACCCTGGAGCTCATGAAGTTCACCGAATCAGAACGTCCTATCGGGGTTCAGATTTTTGGTGAGTCTCCAGAAGTATTGGCTCAAAGTGCACGGTATATTGAGGATATTGTCAAACCTGACCTCATCGATTTAAATTTTGGATGTCCTGTACCCAAAGTCACAAAAAAAGGAGGCGGGTCTGCCATTTTAAAAGATCTCCCTCTCATGGATGAGATCGCCCGCGCTGTTGTAGAGGCTGTCTCCATTCCTGTAACAGCTAAAATTCGTTCTGGATGGAACAATGGCTGTATTGTGGCTACAGTGGCTGCAGTCGCACTTGAAAAAGCTGGAATCTCTGCATTAACTCTGCATCCGCGAACAACCAAACAATTATATACTGGTGAAGCAGATTGGAGTTTGATTGCCGAAACCAAGCAGGTTATCTCCATTCCTCTCATTGGTAACGGTGACATCAAAAGTGCTGAAGATGCCAAGCGCATGTTAGATGAAACTGGTTGCGATGCAGTCATGATTGGCCGCAGAGCTCTTGGAAACCCCTGGATTTTCGCTGAGATCAACTCTTATTTGGAGACGGGTGTGCTTCCTGAAGCCATTAGACTGCTCGATCGGGTAAAGCTTTGTTACCACCATTTAAAAATGGAAGTACGTCAAAGAGGCGAATATGCAGGTACCAATTATATCAAAAAACATTTGAGCTGGTATCTAAAAGGATTTCCCGGCGCCTCTCTCTACAGAAAGCGACTCTATCAGCATATGTATTTTGAGGATATGCAGTTTGAAATTCTGGATATTCTCTCCGAACTTGAAGCCAATCCTGAATTGGCAAATATTAGTTATCGAGAGGATGGACCTCTTTTTCCAAATGTTCCAGGAAGCAAAGATAATTATTAAGTAAATCTGTTTTAGAACGTGATTATGCTGGATTACCTAAGAATCACTATGCTATAAAATTCATATGTTTATTATATTAGCCAAATAAACCAACTATCATTGGCTGGAAATTTGCTTCACCGAAATACTGTCAATACGCTTTCTAAATTAGTGACAAAATCTTAAAGGAGATGCTATGAGCGATCGCACCAAAGTGTTGATCATGGGCGCTGCAGGGCGCGACTTCCATAATTTTAACGTATTTTTTCGTGATAACGAGGATTATGAGGTCGTGGCATTCACGGCGACCCAGATTCCTGATATAGATGGCAGAAAATATCCTGCAGAATTGGCCGGAACTCTCTACCCGGAAGGTATTGCAATTCATGACGAAGAGGAGTTGGAAGACCTTATTTATGACCTGGATGTGGATGAGGTCGTGTTTGCATACAGCGATCTTCCCTATGAATATGTCATGTCTAAGGCTGCCATAGTGAATTATGCCGGAGCCGACTTTAGACTCATGGGCGCCAAATCGACGATGATACCCTCGACGAAACCAGTAATAGCGGTCTGTGCTGTTAGAACTGGTTGTGGAAAGAGTCAAACCACTCGGGCAGTGTGTGATCATCTTACAGCTATGGGTAAGAAGGTTGTCGCTATTCGCCATCCCATGCCCTATGGTGATCTGGTCAAGCAAAAAGTTCAGCGTTTTGCCGAGTTATCGGACCTGAAAAAACATGATTGTACCATTGAAGAGATGGAAGAGTATGAACCCCACATCATGAACAATACGATCGTGTATGCAGGTGTTGATTATGAGGCTATCCTTCGTGAGGCTGAGAAAGAAGCCGATATTATTGTCTGGGACGGCGGCAATAATGATATGCCATTTTATCTTCCAGATATCATGATAACTGTTGTGGATCCACATCGGGCCGGACACGAATTGGTCTATTATCCTGGCGAAACAAACCTGCTCATGGCCGATGTTATTGTGATCAATAAAATTGATACGGCTGATATTGACGACATCACCACTGTAAGGGAAAATATTCGCATTGTGAATCCTGAAGCCCTTGTGATCGATGCAGCATCACCTGTTCAGGTGGACGATGAAGAGTTGATCCATGGTAAAAAGGTGTTGGTTGTTGAAGATGGTCCCACACTTACCCATGGTGAGATGCAGTATGGGGCGGGAGTTGTTGCAGCAGAAAAATATGGTGCTGCGAGCCTGGTAGACCCGAGACCCTGGACAGTTGGAAAACTCACTGAAACTTTCGAAAAATATCCTGATATTGGTGAAATTCTTCCAGCAATGGGTTATGGCGAAGAACAGATGAAAGATCTCGAATCAACTATCAACGCAGTAGAGTGTGATGTGGTTGTTATTGGGACGCCCATTGACCTGCGACGTATTATAAATATCAAAAAACCCAGTGTTCGGGTTACATATAAATTGCAGGAGATCGGCACACCTACTCTTGCGAGCATTCTCAATAGCGAAGTTCTCAGGGAAATGGAAGACGCCGTCAAGAATAGTCAGTAAAATTAGACCTTACATTTGTCAAGGTTTTGAGGCGTTAATATGTTCAATGAAAAAGTCATCATCAGGCAACTGATGGTGACTTTTCATGTAAGTGCCGCTTTACTTCGAGACTTCCAATCATAGATTAAGAGTGATGAGCAGAAATCAAACCAGACGCATGGAGGGGGGAGAGGGTTGGTCTTTCAATGCTGCCGATAAAAAACCCAGTGCGCCACGCCCGGGGGGAAGCAAAATCATTCGCCTGCGTATGGAAAAACGCAATGGTAAACCCACCACGATCCTGTATGACATGGAAGGCGTCCCTGACCTGAAATCACTGGCGAAACAGCTAAAAACCCTCGTAAGTGCCGGCGGGACGACAAAAGATAATAAAATTGAAATTCAAGGTGAACATCGTGACCGTTTCAGGGTATACTTAAGCGATGAAGGATATGAAGTGAAAGGGTGACCATGCTGCTTATACTGACGATTGGAATAATTGGTACAGCCATGCTCATAATGAGTATCGCTTTGATCCTGACTGGGGAAAACAAAGTCCACAGTTCTTGTTCGGCGACTCATACGCTGGATGGTGAAGGGGACTCTTGCGCCTTTTGCCCAAATGATGAAGATGAAGACCAATTGACGACCTTGTCAAAGGTAGGGTATCCTGGTCGAAAAGATATCGTTTCCCAGGAAGCTTACACAGGTAAGGCAAATCGCAACATCATCGTGGAGCGTTTGAAATACAATAATGGCCGTGACTAGCTGCATTATATTCAGCTCCCCTTGACCTGAGTTTATTCACCTTTTCTATTAAAATATTCCAAGATTATCGATCGACTATTTAGACCGGAAGTCCTATCTTTTGCCCTCTGTAATTTATTAAGTCGATTATATGGAAGGATGAAGTGTCTTCAATGCAAAAATTCCAGGATGAATATCTCAATATTCCCCTTAAAGTATGGCAGCTCATACTTGGATTCACCTTTTTCAGGATTCTGCTGTCTCTCATACTGCCACTAACACCACAGGAGGCTTATTATTGGAGTTGGAGTCGTGAGCTATCTCTTTCCTATTTTGATCACCCTCCCTTAGCCAGTTATAGCATCTGGCTAACAACCTTGCTGGGTGGTCAGACCATATTTGGAATTAAACTCGCCGCCGTTCTATGGTTTCTAGGTATGAACATTATATGGGCTCGGCTCATTCAGGAGATGTTTGAGAATTCAGATCAAACATTTTGGACTGTACTGGCTTTAAATGCTACTATCGTGTTTGAATTATATGGGTTTGTTATTACGCCAGATACACCGCTCCTGTTTGCCTGGACTGCCTGTATATACGCACTGTGGAAGCTTGTGCAGTCTGATCATCCCAAATGGTGGTATTTAGCTGGTTTTTTTATGGGTCTGGCATGGCTGGGTAAATATTCAGGCATTATGCTGGTCCCTTCTGTGCTGCTATTTACTATGGTCTCAAAACAGCAACGGAAGTGGCTATTGACACCACATCCTTACCTAGCTGTTGGATTATCAATTTTGATATTTGCGCCTGTGCTTATCTGGAACTATCAACATGATTGGGTATCGTTTGCGTTTCAGGGCAGTCGGCGAACCTCAAGTATGGGTCAGTGGGAATTACGATTTGTCGGTGAATTGCTTGGTTCTCAATTTTTTATTTTGACTCCATATCTCTTTATAATGGTCTTTGCCACCTTGAGTCGCTTTGGCCGAAAAATCTTTTCAGGTCTGGAAGATAAAATTCTCCTGCTATTGAGTAGTGGAATTATTACAACGCTTTTTTTCATTGCCGTCAGTTTCCGAAGCCTTGTCAAGATGAACTGGTTGGCTCCAGGCTATTGGTCTCTAATTATTTTGGGAATTTACATTGTGTTCCAGGCGCCTCACAAAATTCGAAGAATGAAACTGGGTATTATTTCTTCACTAGTCTTTCTTTCCATAGGAATCGCTGTTGTCTCTCTGCCTGATGTTCCTCTAGGAGAAGGCAACACCTGGAGTGGCTGGAAACAGGCTGCTATGGAAATTGATATACTAACGGATTCATTAGAACAAACTGGTGAGAATCCTTTCATCTTCAGTACGAATTACAAGGCAAGTTCATTGTTACAATTCTACTTGCCTGACCAACCCAGGACATATGCTCAAGAGATTATCGGAAAACCAGCCCTGCAGTTTGATATCTGGGAAAAAGAGGGCAGTCTGGTTGGGAGAACTGCTCTCCTGGTTGTCGATAATCGGAAAGAATATCGTTTTAAATCTAAACAAATAGTTCCCTATTTTGAGGATATACAAAAGTTAAGGTCACTAAAGATTGAGAACTTTGGAAAGCTCGTACGCCAGATTGACATCTATCAGTGTGTTGGTTATAAAGGTGTGGATTTGGGAGAGAAATGATGATGAATAAAAAAATCAAACCCTTTGGTGCATGGCGATCACCAGTTTCTGGTCAGGCTCTGGTTCAAGGCAGCCTCAGGCTGGGGCAAATTCAAATTGATGGGGAAAATGTGTTCTGGACAGAAGGGCGACCAAAAGAAAAAGGCCGAACCGCCTTGATGGTCTGGTCGCCAAACCGAGATATACGGGAGATCAGTCCCCCTAAAGCAGATGTAAGATCCAGAGCCCATGAGTATGGTGGTGGTGCATTCCTCGCAGCCTCCTCCCGTTTATTCTATATCGAAAACCGAGATCAGCAGATTTATGAAATTCTTCGAGACGGCAAGACCCAAAATATTAGCAGCAGAGATAAATTCAGATTTGCTGATATGGTTTATGACGAACGGCGGGGACGTCTGATTGCTGTTGGCGAAGATCACTCCAATTCAGAAAATATCGAGAATATGTTACTCAGTATCAATCTCGATGGAATCAATGATTTTAGCATTATTGCAAGGGGGCATGATTTTTATTCCAATCCCCAGATAAGTCCAGATGGCACCCGTCTCCTGTTTTTAAGTTGGGATCATCCGAATATGCCCTGGGATGGAACACAACTCTGGCTGGGCGATCTTGATCCAGAGGGTGAGTTGCACAATCTGCAGACTATCGCAGGTGGACAACAGGAATCCATTTTCCAGCCTCTCTGGGATCCCAAGGGGACTATCTACTTTATATCCGATAGATCAGATTGGTGGAATATATATGAGTATTCTCATGGAGGAACGCGCTGTATCCTCAGCATGAATGCGGAATTTGGTCTACCTCAGTGGGTGTTTGGAATGAGCACTTATTCAGTATTGAGCTCTGAAAACTTACTGGTCAGTTATTGCGATAGTGGCGGTTCCCATTTAGCTCGTTTAGCTGTGATGAATGGGGAGCTTCAAACAATCGAACTGCCCTATGTTGTTATTGATCAGCTTCATTCTGACGGAAATCTCATTGCCTTTATTGGGAATACGCCAGAGAAACCGAGATGTATCCTGGCAATGGAAATGGATACAGGACACATCCATGAACTTCAGAGATCGGCAGAAAGCGATCTTCCAGATTCCTACATTTCAGAACCGCAATTAATAAGTTTTGAAACTGCTCCAGGAGAGATGAGTTATGCCTGGTATTATCCACCGTGCAACCCAGCCTATGCAGCCCCGGAAGGGGAGAAGCCTCCTCTCATTGTATTAAGCCACGGTGGTCCAACTGCCTACAGCTCAGCCGCCTTTAGTCTCTCCTTTCAATATTGGACAACCAGAGGGTATGCCATCGTAGATGTTAATTATAGCGGCAGCACTGGCTATGGTCGCAAATATCGAGCACGCTTGAATGGTGAATGGGGAATTCGTGATGTCCAGGATTGCGCTGCTGCCGCACAATATCTTGTAAAAGCGGGATACGTTGATGGTGAAAGATTGATCATAAAAGGAGGAAGTGCGGGAGGTTTCACAACCCTGTCAGCTTTGACATTCATGGATGTTTTTAAAGCGGGGGCGAGTTATTACGGTGTCGGAGATTTAACCTTACTTGCAAGGGATACTCATAAATTTGAGAGTCGATATCTGGATGGTCTTGTTGGTGCATATCCTGCGGAGTTGCAAAAATATCAGGATAGATCTCCGCTTAATCATGCAAGTAAGTTGAGATGTCCGGTGATCTTCTTGCAAGGCTTGGACGATCCCGTGGTTCCCCCGAATCAAGCAGAAAGCATGGTCACTGCGCTAAAAGAAAACGGAATTCCAGTAGCCTATCTCCCCTTTGAAGGAGAATCTCATGGTTTTAGACGGGCTGAAACCACAATAAAAGCTATTGAAGCTGAGCTGTATTTTTATTCAAGAATATTCAAAATAGAACTCGCGGAAAAGCTTCCGCCAGTTAAAATATTCAATCTCCCTTAGTCTGAAAAGAGTTCCAATTGTGAATCGGGGGAATAAAAAAACTGCAATAATGAGACATTTTTGAACCGTGATTGTTCACGGTGGGCACCGCCCTTAAAGATCAGACTTCCTTGATTTCTCCGAGGAGAAAAAGGCCTGCCTTAGCAGCAAGGAGATTGGGTTCCCGATTGATAGTTCTCGTTCAAAAAATGCGCATCATCACTGCAGTTAAAGTTGCAGAATATCCAAAATATTTCCCCCGATGCGACAAAGTTATAACAGGATGCCCCGGTCTCCTAGATCAAAAATGAATAGGATTATTATCGATTTGCCGAGCTGACTATCAGCTCAGGTTGTCAATTGTCTGAGAGGACATCCTCCCCTTCAGATTTAGCAACAATAACTGCACCCATAGTATCACTGGTTACATTAACGACTGTGCGAAACATGTCCAGAGGCCGATCTACGGCTAACATGGTCCCGACAATGATAGCTGCCTGGGGGTGGTTTCCCAATCCTACAGCATCCAACACGATGAAGATCATGACAAGTCCAGCAGAGGGTATTGCTGCTGCCCCAACTGAAGCAAGAAAAGCAGTGATGACGACGATGAATTGTTGAGTGAATGACAAATCAAAACCAAGCGCCTGGGAAATAAACAATACGCCTGCACATTCATAAAGGGCTGTACCATCCATATTTATAGTGGCACCGAGGGGCAGGACAAAGCTGGTTACTTTATTCGAAACACCGGCGCGATTTTCAACGCAATCCATTGTGACCGGCAAGGTTGCCCCAGATGAGCTGGTGGAAAATGCCGTGGCCATGGCAGATGCTATTGCCTTGAAATGCTTTAAGGGATTTATTCTTGTGAGCAACCAGAATACCAATGGCAGAACCACAAAGAGATGAATGGTCAATCCCGCGCCGATTGTTACCACGTACCAGCCAACAGCTTTAAAAAGCTCGAATCCTGTACTGGCTACAGCCTTAGAAATTAAACCGAATACGCCGAGGGGTAAAAACAGGATGACACCCTGTGTCATCTTCATCATTACCTGAAAAAGATTATCGAAAAATTCATGGACAATCTTGTATTGCCTCTCGGGTAGGGCAGTAATTGCCATCCCCAATACTATAGAGAAAAAGATTACAGCCAGAACATCTCCGTTTGCAGCAGCTTTAATTGGATTGGTGGGGATCATCCTGACTAATACGTTCCCAAGACTTCCAGGTTGAGTGAGACTTGATGGATCGAAGCCCTGCCCACCTGTGCTAATATCAACACCTTCTCCAGGTCGAATAATATTTGTAAGCGTGAGACCGATGAGAATGGCCAGCATGGAGGTTAGAAAATAATATGCGAAGGTTTTCGCACCGAGCCTACCCAGGCTTTTGTTCTCGCCTATTCCAGCGACCCCTGATGTGATTGAGAAAAAGATCAAGGGAACAATCACCATCTTTAAAAGACGCATAAACATGTCACCCAGGGGAGCGACATTCATTGCTCTTTCACCCAAAATAAGAGCATAAATAATACCTGCGCCCATTGATAGGAATACTTTCCAATACAATTCGAGCTTCCAGAATTTCATAAATGCTTTACGCAGAATCGACATATAATCTTCCTTTGCGAGTTATCCTGATGAATGTTACGTGACACAATATAGATGGAAGGACAAGGAATGCACCTCTCAAATTCTGATTCACTAGAACCTTGTAATCTGCCCAAAAAATCATTGCTTGAATAGCAGTTTCGATTTAGTTCATTCATGGGGAAGAAAAGGAATTAGACGTGTTTATTGTTGCCGTATTATTTATAAGCTCCATCCTTTATGGTTACGTCGGTGCAAGAGTGATTGCACCTTTTGATATATCGGGACCCGGCCTGTTCATTTTTTGGACAATAATTGTAATTTTTGCCATTACACCCATCACTGGCATGATGTTGAGAATGCGTGGTTCCGAGAATTTCTTTAATGACATTATGCTCTGGGTCGGATTTATTGGGATGGGAATTTTCGCCCTGGCCTTTGTTACATTCCTGGTCCGCGATCTGGGTTGGATTACCGGATTATTCTCCATCAAATTATTTTCCTATTTTTCCGGCCCGGATAATCATTCATTTCAAATGGATCCCGAAAGACGACAATTCTTACTCATGTCTATGAATATTGGCATTGTCGGCTTCACCAGCTTATTGGGTGGAATCGGCCTTTTCCAGGCTACGAGACGACCAAGCGTAGTTAATAAATCCATAGAGATAAAAACTTTACCTCAACGATTGAGTGGTCTGAGAATCGTCCAAATATCTGATCTACACGTTGGACCCACTATCAAAGCGGGATATGTAAGGACCGTCGTAAATCAAGTCAATGAATTGAAACCTGATCTTATCTTTTTTACAGGGGATATGGTCGACGGGTCCGTAGATCATCTGAAAAATGATGTTGAGCCTCTTCGCGGGTTGAAAGCTAAATACGGCAAATATTTTGTTACAGGGAATCATGAATACTATTCTGGCGTTGAGCGCTGGGTCGGAAAGGTAGCAGAACTTGGGATGATTCCGCTCATGAACGAGCATGTTATCTTAAATATTGAGGGCGAATCTCTTGCCATAGCAGGTGTTACAGATTTAATGGCTCACCGTGTATTAAAATCCCACCAAAGCGATCTCGGAAAGGCTGTTGCTGGAATTCCTGCTGGTATGCCAACAATCATGCTGGCACACCAACCAGGGAGCGCGGATCAAACCATTGGCCTGAATATTGACCTCATGCTTTGTGGACATACCCACGGAGGTCAATTCATACCCTTCAATTTTGCACTTGCCAGAATTGAAAAGTATTCAGCCGGTCTCTATCAGCATGGGGATATACAGGTTTATATAAATCGGGGTACTGGCTATTGGGGACCGCCATTGCGTCTCGGAATCCCCTCAGAAATAACATTGATCGAGCTTAAAGCCAAACAGACAAACCTGAGCTAGTCAAACAAGTATTTGCTGGAAATAAAATACCCCCAGGATCTGGGGGTATTTGCGTTTTGCTTCTACAGGGAGGAAGAAGATCTATTTGCGGTGTGGTCGGCCCTGGCGGGAGTCACCCTTCCCTGATTCTCCCTGGTGTCTTCCACCAAATTCTGAATTCTTATGCATTTTGTTGCGAAAAGCTTTATACTGTTCCTCAGTGAGGATATTACGCACTTCAAGCTGGTGATCTGCCTTCGCTTTCTCAATGGCAATGCGTGCTGCCCCAACTTTATCAATTTGAGAAAAGATCTTTTTCTTATTGGGTTCATCGGCTTGTTTTAACTGTTTCAGATCCAGCAATTCACCCTTCAATTCAGATTCCAGTTTTATCATTTCTTTTTGATGGTTGTAACGAAGATCTTTCATTTGTGCCTCCTGTTCGGGAGTCAATTTTAAATCTTCCATCATTTGCTCGGGAAGGAATGAATGTTTCATCATACCCATATTTTGTTGAGAAATTGCAGGGATTGAAAACACCAGAACCAGCAGAGGGATTAGTGCACGCTTCATCATTATGTTTCTCATATTGTGTCCTTTCTATGGATCAATTTATAATTCTGTGTGTTTAGACTTCATGATTTCAAGAAAGTTAAGAAAGTTATAATTTTGTATACGAGCTGCTATTCAATGTTAGATTTCATGTGTTCATTCACATTTTTGGAAAGGAGTGGGTCATGCTCTTGGCTAATGGCAACATATACTTAGACTATAATGCGACAACACCCATTGATCCTCTTGTTCTAGAGGCCATGGAACCCTTTTATAGCACACACTTTGGTAACCCCTCCAGCAATCATGCCATGGGAAGACATAATCGAGATGCTATTGAATTGGCACGAGAACAGGTTGCTGCACTACTGGGTTGTCATCCAGCTGAAATTATTTTTACATCGGGTGGCACTGAATCAAATAATACAGCTCTAAAGGGTGTCGCCCGCCGGCGCTCTTCAAAGGGGCAACACATCGTGGTTTCAGCCATCGAACATCCAGCGATTATGCAAGTTGTAAACTATCTGCAGCACCAGGGTTTCAGGATTTCCTATTTGCCAGTAAACGAGCAGGGAGTTGTTAATCCCGAAGATCTAAAAGAGATCATCACTTCAAAAACCATATTGGTTTCTGTAATGCATGCCAATAATGAGATCGGGAGCATTCAACCCATTCAAGAATTGGCTGAAATCTCCCATGGGGTTGATGCTGTATTTCATACGGATGCTGCACAGTCTGTTTCGAAGATTCCAGTTGATGTTAACGAACTGGGCTGCGATCTCCTGAGCTTGGCGGGCCATAAAATGTACGCCCCCAAAGGGGTTGGTGTCTTATTCAGAAAAGGGAAACTTGATTTAGAGCCCTTGATTCACGGGGCCAATCATGAAGGTGGTATTCGTGCGGGAACCGAAAATCTTGCTGGCATTGTTGGATTGGGTATGGCAGCGGAAATAGCCAATCTTAAGCGAGAAGAGGAACAGCTCAGAATAGGCAATTTAAGGAATCGACTCCAAGCCACACTGAAGCAGGCATTCCCTCAAATGCGGGTGAATGGTTCAGGTACTTTGAGACTTCCAAACACCTTGAGCATCAGTTTCAATGAGCTTAAAGCTTTGAATATTTTGGAAAACCTGAATCATGTAATGATCTCAGCCGGTGCAGCCTGTCATAGCAAAGATGGCAAGGGCTCAGGTGTGCTTGAGGCTATGGGTATTCCATTAAATTACCAGCTTGGAACGTTAAGGATTTCCCTGGGGCGTTTCTGCGAAGAATCTGAAATACACCTCGCTTCTACTATTCTCATTGAACGCATCAAAGCATTGATCGAAAATTAGATTCCCATCTGATCTTAACTAATAGCTATTATGCCGGTCTAAAACCAGTTAGGCCCGTTCATTATCTTGCCTTATGAGATGAAATGCCTGAGACTGAAATCCAGGGAAAGAATATGAGAAGATTGGCATGGCTACTTTGCGTAGTCGTATTTCAAACAAACTTTGTTCTTGCAACAGATTGTGATGGGCCTGACCCAGTGAACAGTTTCGGAACGAGTTATGAATTTGTTGGCCTGGTTGTTTGTGTTGAAGATTTTCTGTATTTTCAAAATGTGAAAATGTTTCGAGTTTTAGAATCATTACATGGTCCAGAAAAATTACTCTTGGTGGCTGGATCCTATGGACTTGATGGCAGACAGGAAATGTCGTGTGAAATTGGTGATACTCTATTAATGCAAGCAAATGTGCGGCGGGAAGATTTTGCAATAGATAATACATTTATTACTGTGGTTGAACACTCGCCATTATATTACTTCAAGCCCTGTGATTATGGATATTTCGAATATAAAAATGGGTATTGCTTTTATCGTTATCATTCTGAAGAGAAAGTCTATAAATACGCAATTCTTAAAAATGAAATATTGGCAAGATTGAAAAAGTGAGTTCAGAATAAAATTGAAGAAGTTCGCCGGTCTGCTAAGGCTTGGGGCTGACATTCCAAGTGGGATTGCAAAACCAAAATGATTCTCAATATACACAACTTAGGACAAATCCATGAAGCTCTCGAGTGCACATCGACTCAATACATCAAAGCGAGCTAAGAGAAATGTCTGCCAATACGATTGTATTTAGGACCGAAAGACTCATCGCAAGACGAATCAATCATGGCGATTATGATACCATGTATTCAATCTATGGTGATCCCTTCGGAGCGAAATATGTTGATGATGGCAGCCCGATTAGCCCGGTGGATTGTAGGAAGTGGATTGACATCACTCTAACTAATTATCAGAATCGTGGATATGGCATGTTCGCATTCGAAAATGAGCAACTCAAAAAAGTGATAGGGTTTGGTGGCATTGTTCATCCTGGAGATCAAAGCGAACCGGAAATTAAATATTCCATTCAAAAAGATCACTGGAATCTCGGGTATGCCACAGAAATAGCCACAGGCCTTATTTCATATGGCGTTAAAACTCATGGGATTGATTACTTTATTGCCACCGTGGATCCTGATAATTCAGCTTCTCGACGTGTCTTGGAAAAAATTGGAATGGTTCTGACGAAGTTAATAGAGGACAAAGATGGTGGTACCACCTGTCTTTTCTCCTGGAGCAGAAAAAAGCCGCTTTAGCAAAGGCTTCGAGTGACACTTCTCCGACACTTCCCCGACACTTCGTGTTCCCCTCCGGCGGGGTCTGCGACGTGTTCCCCTCCGGCGGGGTCTGTGACACATAAGGGTGTGCAACTCAAAATTGATGTGGATGGATCAATTGTTGAACAAGTCGAGTCTGCCTCAGGATGCAGCTCAGCCTTAAAAGGTTATGTACTGATTATATGGGAGAAGATATGCTTTCACAAAAACACGGACTATCCATAATTATTCTGATGCTTTCGCTGAGTGCTTGCAGCACCAATAAATATCTGGTTCAATCTGCTGGAGCAGAAACTCTAATTGATGGCAATCAGATTGAGTGGTCTGGAAGATTCCAAATCCCGAAAGGTGAGGCCTTTGCCGTAGCATTAAGCTCAAATAGTAATTATGTATATCTGGCTCTGACAAGTATGGATAAGAACTTCCAACGTAAACTATCCACAGGAGGACTCACCTTGTGGTTGGATGCAAAGGGTGGGAAACGCCAAAATATGGGTATCAAGTATGAGGGAATTGCACCGCGAGATCGGAGACAGGGGAAAATCGAATCAAACCAGGACCGGAGATCTTCTCCAGATAGCGAGGATGGTTTATGGGGATACATGCCGTTTCCTAATGGAGACATGAATCTCATTGTCATTAACGAAAAAGGCCGAGAACGTCTAGGACCATCAGATTTACTGGCCACAGCCCATTCCGAAGGTGGACAGCTATTTATTGAATATCAGATTCCCCTTGTACTATTGCCAGCTGATTTTAATTCATCGAAGTTGCTGGGACTTGGTATTGAATCTGTGTTCGATAGGCCTGATAGAACGAATGGTAGTCAAGATGCTATGTCCAGGGGTGGTCGCGGAGCTATGCAGGGCGGTCGAGCAGAAGGTCCCATGGGGGGTAGCGGACGTTCTCAAGGTGGCAGGCGCCCCGGCAGTGGGAATCGGGCTGTCCAAGATGATCTTGAAGTGTGGTTGAAACTCCAATTTAATGAGTAATAAATGATTCAAATCAGCATTGACAGAATACTCCCTTGAGAAATTCGTCGTTTTTTGTGAAACAAATCTTGGTATGATTGCCACATCAGTTTATTCTTGAGGTGAAAACTATGATCAAAAAAAATATGGGGACAGCATGAAACGTCAAGTTCGGGAAGAATTAAAGGAATCTCAATATGCAGGCACTCTGGCCAGCAAGCATGGTCTCGAGAATCATGGCTTAAAATATTTAAATGATGTCTTCTGGAATCTCTCAACATCAGAACTTTATGAAGAAATTCTGGACAGGGAAGAAGGAAAAATTGCCCACAACGGACCCCTTCTTGTGTATACGGGAAAACATACTGCACGCGCTGCAAATGATAAATTTGTTGTAAAAGAATCCTCAACCCAGGATGACATCTGGTGGGGAAAGCATAATAAGCCCTACACACTTAAAAAATTTGCCAATCTCTCAACCCGTTTGAAAGGCTATCTCCAGGGTAAGGATGTATTTGTCCAGGATTGCTATGTTGGCGCCGATGAAGAGTATCGGATGCCCATACGTGTTATCACTCAAAAAGCCTGGCACAGCTTGTTTGCTCGAAACATGTTTGTTGTTGAGCGGGACGACGAAAAATTATTAGCTCATGTACCTGAGTTCACCTTGATATCAGCACCGGATTTTAAAGCTGATCCAGAATACGATGACCTTCACAGCGAAACATTCATTATAATAAATTTTGCTGAGCGTCTGGCAATTATCGGTGGTTCGCTTTACGGAGGCGAGATCAAGAAATCATTTTTTACGATAATGAATTATTTGCTCCCGAAACGCGATGTACTAACAATGCATTGCTCTGCAAATATCGGTGAACAAGGGGATGTGGCTATTTTCTTTGGGCTTTCTGGGACGGGAAAAACCACCTTGTCCGCCGACGTTAATCGGGGACTCATCGGGGACGATGAGCACGGTTGGAGCGATGATGGCGTCTTCAATTTTGAGGGTGGTTGCTATGCCAAAGTGATAAACCTGAATGCAGAAGCAGAACCGCAAATTTATGCCTGCACAAAAATGTTTGGTACCATATTAGAAAATGTGGTATTCGAAACGCGCTTTCGTCATCTTGATCTGGATGATGCCATGTATACGGAAAATACCAGGGCTTCATATCCGCTGAATTTTATTAGCAATGCGATTCCTGAAGCCAAAGGTGGCCATCCCAAAAATATCTTCATGTTGACCTGTGATGTATCTGGTGTGCTGCCGCCAATCAGCAGGTTGAACGCCGACCAGGCCATGTATCACTTCATTTCCGGATATACATCAAAGGTCGGGGGGACGGAAATCGGTTTAGGTGCCGATCCTGTTAGCACATTTAGTGCTTGTTTTGGAGCCCCGTTTATGGTTCACCATCCTTATGTTTATGCTCAACTCTTAAAAGATCGCATGCTCAAGCACAACGTCAATTGCTGGTTAATCAATACGGGGTGGACCGGTGGTCCATTTGGTATTGGGAAAAGAATCAGCATTCAGCATACACGAGCTCTATTAAATGCTGCCCTTGAGGGAGAACTTGACAAAGTCGAATATAGAACTGACTCAGTATTTGGTTTCAATATTCCCAAGTCTTGTGCCAAAGTCCCGCCTGAACTACTTGACCCAATCACAACCTGGGCTGACAAAGGTGATTTCCATCGTCGACTGGGAAATCTTGCCAGGAAATTTGTAGAGAATTTTGAACAATTTCACGAAGGTGTTACGCCGGAAGTGATTGCGGCAGGCCCCAAGCTGAATTCCACATCAGGATAAATAAGCCATAGAATCTATGCCCTGGATGTATAGGGGAATACAGGTCGTTTAAAAGGGAAACCATCTTTTACAAAAGTATTGTTTCCCAACAAAACTTTGCTTCTAATTTGATCGATCCCAAGTTTATCGGTATGAAAGTGGAATTCGACAGTTTTGTCTGTCTTTTTCACGATATAGGGAAGTACTTGTTCCAGGGTTGGAATGGTTTCGCTAACAATATCATAAATGCTTAGACAGTCCTTGTTCCTGCTGTAAAATATCAGACAATCCAGATCTGGAATTTCATAGATCTTATTTTTAAGCGTATATAGAACATGAAACATGAGCAATTTGGCATTCATAATACTGAATTTGTTTGAAATAGGACTCCTGCGCAGGGCGTAAGAATAGATTAGAGCAAGATCTTCAAGGTTCTCCGTATCTAATGGGATACATCCTGGTCTTCCCGAGCGTGGCGGAATATTTAGATATTCCAGGTATTCTTCGATCGGACTGAAACCACATTTATTGTAGTAGGGGATAGCTTCTTCATCTGCAAATAGAAATACACCCTCATGCTTGGAAAAAGCCCAATTTAGACCCTCCTCCGTGAGCTGCCGACTTAAGCCCTGACGTCGCCATTCTTTGTGGGTGCCGACCCCAGAGATTTGAGCCAATTTGGTTGATTTCCCTTCAATAATAGCATCCAACAAGTAGACGCAGACATTCGAGATAATCTGAGACTCCTTGAAAAGAGAGAAGGGTGTGTAGGTCTTATCCCAATATCCGTGGGATTCCCAGGCGTTAAAATCCAATCCGTGGATCTCAAAGATAAATTTCTTAAAGGACTCCCGCGCCTCAACTTGGTCCCAATATTCCGACTTAAGGACAAAATCCATGTCTGTATTCAAGGTTTGATTATCGGTTCAATAACCAGAGGATTCGATCGTAAGAAATGACGTAGTGCGTGGAGACTGCGACCCCTAGAACCCACCACCAGTTCGGATACCCAAGATCATGAAGGGCCCAACACGCTAGAGCAAAGAAGGATAATTCTATACATAGCCGAATCAATCCGGACACGATAACAGGTGCGGATCCAGATCTGCTAGGATCCTCTGGCACAGCAAAAGTGCCCCATATTGCAGCAAAGAGGAGCGGGATCCCCAGGGAAAGCAAATATTTTGGCCAGCTGTCAAACTGTTTCCAGCCCCATGACCCGAGAGAATACAGGGCTGAAAGTTCAAGTAGAAATCGAAAGGCCAAATTTAGTGGATGTGACCCCAAGTCCTACCTGTTCACCCTAGTCGCCTGCGGCAAAAAAATTGAGGATCGCATGCATAACCTCATCTCTTTGTTTCCCACTCACAATAGTCTCGAAGGGGAACCCAAAAACAATTATGTTTGTCTCTCCAGTATGGGCTACTGCAGCACTGGTATTGTTTTCTGAGTATCTGAGAATCGTTTTTGATTCTGGTCCAATTGCTTCGATCGCATCTGGCGACTCTACTTTATATAAATCGCTCCGAAAACTGGTATTGAATGCAAATGGTTGATCTATAGGGAAAAATTCAGGCGCAGTCGAGAAGACGCCACCTGTTTTTACGGCATGGTCAGTACGGAAGTTGTATTTTAATACTTCCTGGCCAAATTTTATATCCAGGGAATCATTTGAATTGTCAAACAGATCGCTGCCAACATAGGCACCGGAGATGAATAGATTCCCCCCCGATTGACAATATTTAGTGATCTCATTTTGAAGTGTTTTGGGAAATGCTCTGAATGCCCGTTTTGAGCTAGATTTAGGACCGGGGACTTCCTTTTCTTCTCCAAGGATGAGATCGAGAACTTTGTAATTGTTAATATCAATATATCCATCCATGACAGCTTCATCGCTTGTAGACACAAAGGAATAACCAGCGGCTCTGATCGATTGACCATGTTCATAGGGGAAATCAAAAGTATTCCCAGCAATAATGGTAGTTTCATAGTCTCCATAGCTGGATCCGTGTCCCGGGGCATCGTCATCGAGCCAGGGTGATTTCGCCAGGAAATCGTATTGGGTACCGATGTAATTAATGTCGTATTTATCTGGGACACCCTCATCCCAAAAATCGGCGAAGCCCAAATATCGAGAAGTTTCAAGCGTGGCTGCAGCTGAGATACGATCAAATCCGTTTATGATGAGAACTGGGTCTGTTCCATTTTGAACCCTGCATATGGACAGTATCTCGGAAGGGAAGCTTTCACCTCCAGCATTAACAGCAGTGACTTTAAAGCTGTAAATAATGCCTGGCGCGATGGAATCGATGATCGTGTGAGAATCATTAATGAGAATTCCGTTGTCAAAAGCGTCATCCTCGATCCGCGTATACAGGATATATTTTTCTGGTTGAGCTGTTGCTTCCAACGGGTCATCCTCAGGCTTCCAGCCCAGGTAAACTTGTCCAGACTCCTCTAGGGTCACCTGAAAGTGAGAGACAGGCAGCGGCTGAATGGTATAATCTATTTGCCACTGGCCCGCTAAAAATTTAACCATGGCTTTATAGATAGAACGACTGGCGTCGAAGCGAAATTGAGGGTCCAGGGCAAACTTCATATCTAAAAAATTATGGTGGGACAAGAGTTCCAGCAAAACAGAGGGTACGTTTGGTCGGGAACTTTCACTATAGCCTCTGTCCCATAACATGCGTCTACTCCAGGCAGGATCGTATTTCTGGCGGATATCATCAACGATCTGCGTTTGGACAATATCTGCGAAATCACGATTTGCCAGGCGAGACATGCCGTCCGGGAAGCTTAAAGAATCATCAAATCCTTCTGTGCTATAGATGGAAAGCGTACCAATAACCGTATCATTCCTTGTAAACCCTGCATCTGTGTGAAAGGCGAAAGAAAGATCGATGGGGATTTTTAAACCCTCAGCCATGCGATCTCGATTGGGTCCATAAGGGGCCCCCCGCAAGTAATTTACCCACTCAGCCCTGCACTGATAATCATCCTTATAATCGCTTGTCTCCTCATTAAAACTATACACAAGGGTATCCGGCATTCCAGCATATTGCAGATAATATCGTGCTGCCTCTGTGAATCGAGGTCTGCCGCTTACCTGTCCATTGCGGGCCACATTGCCAATACCACCCCCAAAGCGAACAGCGTCGGCGGAAACGACCTTCCCTGTTTCATTACTTAAGTTTGTTAGTTCAACCCTTTCAATATCCATATCAGTTGAGTTTCGAAAATCGAAAGCTCCGAGGTAGATCCATGTGCCCCCGCCCATCTGCTGATTGACCAGAAAATTGGTTTTACCTCCAGCATGATAGATGGAATAGTGAGCGTCGGTCACATTTGAATCTGAAGAAGCGTATGAGATATAAACCCCATATGTGCCTGGTTCAGAGACTTTAGGTAACCATCGTATTTTGGCGGTTTCCACAGTATCTGCTATAATAGATCGATAGGTCCCTGAGTGGAAAGGATTGTCGCCGGCGTGATAAGGTGGAGTCCCGATTGCAAAGCCTGAATCAGCAGGTGTATACCACACATTGGTCTGGTTCGCATATTCTTGATATGAATTCTTCGTCAGCGGAGCATCATTATCGACGACAATCTCATTGGTCTGTGTATCTCGCTCTCTTGGCATAAAGACTTGTGCCCCGGCATTTTCCAACATGGGAACCAAATATTGCAATGTAAAGGACATGGGCAACAAATCCTCAACGGTTTGAAAAACGCGAGCTCTTTGCCATTCCCAGCGATCCAACTTCTGTTCATAGTACCACCCATGGCTATGCCATAAGGCGATATTCCGATTATATAATCCCTGGCTTGGTTGCCATGCTTTGCTCGTTTTTCTGATGAGGGGGTAGGATCGTAATTCCGACTTTGGCATACGTGAGCTATCATAATTACGTTTGCTGGAACGATAAAAATTTGGGATTAGTTGTTCTATGGGTCTCCCGTCGACGGATACGTCAATTGAATAATTGGCGAATTTTCGACCCAGAGAGCTTTTGAACTCTGCATAAATGGCCGCAGTATTTTCCTCGCGAATGGGAATATTCCCAAAATTCTGGTTTAGTGCAATACTCAGTTGTCTCGTCTCTCTTGAAACGATAATTGTATCTATTTTACTATAGCGATTCAATTTTAGTGGGTGTCCAGCACTAATCCCTTTTTGGAGAGCTGCATCCACAGCCTGATAAGCGCGTCGCGTAGTCCTGTCCATGTTGGCATAGTCATAGGGATTGTCGACTTTTGTGGAACTGCAGGCAATAAACAAGAGGGGTGCCAACAGAAAAAACTTCTGGATATAGAACATGATTTGAGACTCCATTGATTCGGTTCATAACATAAAAAATGTGAAGGAGTTTTCAATCAGTCAAAAGGGTGAGGGTGATTTTAATATTATGTCGTTTATGTATTTTTAGGCTTAGGATACTCCTGATTTTCTGGGAGCTTTTTGCGGGACCAACTCCAAAACGAGTGTCGGGAGAACTGAGGGCTAAATAATTACGCTATTATCACCGTCGTCCAAAGTCAATTCAAGTTCATTTTCAAGTAAAAAAAAAGCTCCAAATTTCTTAGGAGCTTTTTGCGGGACCGACCGGGCTCGAACCGGCGACCTCCGGCTTGACAGGCCGGCGTTCTAACCAAACTGAACTACGATCCCAAAAGTATCAAAGGTCTTTGTCTTTGTTCTTGTACAATATGGCTACGGGGATAATCACGAGATAGCCAATTAATAGGACTATTGGTGAAACAGATAAGGACTGAATGCTGTTTAATTCACCAGTTCCCATGAGAATGTATCCAAGAATAATGACAAATAGCCCGGCTATAAAAAGGATATAATTGGTTCTCGTAAAAGGTAACTCAGAGAGCCAATGTTTAGAGTCTTTATTACCTTCACTTCTCATAGCGCGGCGAATATAGATGGCGATGAATAGGTGCGCAAATAAAAATCAATCCCATTTCAAATATTTACCAGCGTTGACATGCCAAAAGCTCCCTTCTATATTGACGGACTTTAGAAAGGAAATCGAGCTTGAAAAGTATCCTCCGATACGCAGGAACATTTTTTATTATTCTCATGCTTATTGCGATTACAGGGCTGTATATTATTTTTGATTCAAGACCTGGGAAAAGCGATCTGGACGAGGCTGAGATTATTATCCGACAAGGATCCTCATTGGGTCTGATCGCCAATCAACTGCACGAAAAAGGCATTATCTCCTCACCCGCAGCCTTCAAAATTGCAGCTCGGCTTATGCGTCGCACACGTGCTATTTATCCGGGAGCCTATCGGGTGGCTACGGGTTTGAGTAATAGCGAAGTCATCGAAGCCCTGGCCCATGCAAGAGCAGCTGAAATCAGCGTCACTATACCCGAAGGGCTGCGTTCTGATGAAATAATCGGGTTACTCAGCCGCAACTTAAAGTTAGACTCACTTAAGATGGTCTCGCTTCTAACTGATTCGTCCTTACTGGCAATAGCAGGCGAGGGATTTAAGCATTTGGAGGGAACATTATTCCCTGAGACATATCGATTTTTGGAAAATGGTGACGAGCGTATGGTCATTCAAAAAATGGTAAAGCATTTTAACGCTAATATTCATCTGGAAATGATTGCGAAGGCCCGGTCTCTAGGATTTGATCTGCCACAGTTAGTAACTTTTGCCTCATTGATAGAAAAGGAAACCGCACGCGAAGAGGAGCGTCGACTTGTTTCCTCCGTTTATCATAATCGGATAAAAAAGAATATGCTTTTGGGATGTGACCCCACAATTGTCTATATGTTAGTGCGACGGGGAGAATGGAATGGAAACATTCAACGGAAGCACCTCTCGATCAAAGACCCATACAACAGTTATTTATATCGCGGTTTACCTCCTGGTCCAATTGCCAATCCGGGATTAGCCAGTATCATGGCGGCTTTAGACCCTGAAGACACCGATTATCTTTATTTTGTTGGGAAGAATGATGGGACCGGTGCTCATGATTTTTCAAAAACACTCCGCGAGCACAATAATAAAGTGAATCGCTATCAACGTCGGAAATCAACTAGATGACCAATATTCTTGCAGGATTGAACCCTCAGCAACAAGCGGCCGTCCAAGCCCTGGATGGTCCAGTGTTAATATTCGCAGGTGCAGGCAGTGGCAAAACGAGGGTGCTCACACATCGTATCGCCAACCTTATTTACAGTGGAAAAGCAGGCCCTCATGAGATTTTGTCTGTTACTTTCACCAATAAAGCCGCGGGCGAAATGCGGGAGCGCATCAAGAGGATCCTGGGTGAAAACCTGGCCTATGTCAACATGGGTACCTTTCACTCGATTTGTGCAAGAATCCTGCGACAGGAGGCTCTCTCTATTGGCTATGAACAAAGTTTTAGTATCTACGATGACGACGACGGCCAGAAGGTTGTCAAAAAAATCTTGAAGGAGCTGAACATATCCACAGATGTTGTGAAGCCTAATTCAGTATTCTACAATATAAAGCAATTCAAGTCTCAGATGATATTCCCAGCTGAAGCAGCCGATCTGGCTATGTCTACATTTGATGATACTGTAGCAAAAATATATGCTATGTACCAGACGGAGTTAAAAAAAAGCAGCGCTATGGATTTTGATGATCTACTTCTCAAACCGTTGGAACTATTTGAGAAAAATCCTCACATCTTAAAAAAATATCAGGATCAATTTAAATTTATCCTGGTGGATGAATACCAGGATACGAATAAAGCCCAATTCCTTTTTGTAGAGGCGTTGAGTCATGATCACAAGAATCTATGCGTCGTCGGAGATGATGATCAATCGATTTATGGTTGGCGTGGTGCCGACATTGGAAACATTCTGGATTTCCAGCAGAATTTTCCAGGGGCTCAAATTTTCAAACTCGAACAGAATTATCGATCTACAAAAACCATTCTGGCAGCAGCTTCAGCCGTAGTCGCCTTAAACGAAAAACGAGCTCAAAAAGAATTATTCACCGAGAGTGCTGAAGGTGATATAATTAAAGTGCTCGAAGGCCGGAATGAGTTGGATGAAGGTAGACTCATTGTAGATGAAATTCAGTCAGTCTGTCGAGGTAATAAGCATGGATTTCAGGATATTGCCCTTTTGTACCGCACCAATGCACAGTCTCGACCCCTGGAAGATGTTCTGCGAAGAAATGGGATACCTTATCAGATAATTGGTGGAACAAAATTTTATGATCGCCTCGAAGTGAAAGACATTCTAGGCTATTTCCGCTTAATTGTAAACCCCTTGGATAATGTCAGTTTCATGAGAATCATTAATAAGCCTACACGGGCGATTGGAAATACCAGCCAGGAAGCAATCGTTGCTTTTGCCACTAATCAAGGCATTTCACTTTTTAGTGCAGCCACGCGAGTTCAAGAATATGGATTACCTTCCCGATCTTTCCATCGTGTTATCGGATTTGTCCAGCTCATTGCTAAGTATTCCAGCTTGCTAAACGAACTTAGTCTGGAGGAGTGGGCTAGAGTCTTTGTCGATGAATTAGGCTTTGTCAATCTTTACAAGGCGGAAGCTACTGCTGAAAGTGAAGTCCGAATTGATAACATATATGAATTGTTATCTGCAATCTCTGAATACGCTCAAAGAGCCGATGAGCCCAGCCTCACGGGTTATATGGAAGAGGTGTCCCTCTTAACAGATATCGACAAATTCAACCAGGATAAACAGCAGGTCACACTTATGACTCTGCATAGCGCAAAGGGGCTGGAATTTCCAGTCGTTTTTCTCCCCGGAATGGAAGATGGACTCTTTCCTATGCAACGTTCAATTGATGAACCAGATGCCCTGGAAGAAGAGCGAAGACTTTTTTATGTAGGCTTGACACGCGCAATGGAGCGTGCATATTTAAGTGGTGCTCAAATGAGACAGAGATATGGGGAGACAATGTACAGTCGTCCGTCTCGTTTTCTTGAAGAAATACCTGCACATTTACTTGACTATTCAACCAGAAGTATCAGCGATTTTGCCCAAGAGGACTATCGCCGGAAACCAGGAGTAAAATTGACCCGAAGCAAACCTTCTAAGCCAGCAACCATAGCACCAGCCAAACATACAACTGGTATGCGGCGAGCAATGGGCACCTTAAATCAAAGGGAGTCTGGATACTATGAAGCAGGAATGCAGGTTGAGCATAAGATCTTTGGTAAGGGTAAAATTCTTTTAGTAGATGGGGCTGGTCCAGAAGCGAAGGTCACAGTTATGTTCCAGGGCAATGTAAAAAAGAAGCTAATTGCCAAATTCGCTAATCTGGATGTCACTGATTAATGGAAATTCTTTTCAAGCATTTGAGCATGATTAAAGATCGCTGCTCCCCTTTTGTCCCACCCTTTATATACTAGACCCCAGAACATAAAATAATTCCAAAACACAGTTTAAAGTTAAATGAGACTTATTTGCACATGCAAGCGTA